>Ga0164241_10002415_pt1 | contig 20388 bp, 16 predicted proteins | sample OricomyardsoilBY_FD_108780 | JGI IMG/M metagenome (GOLD analysis project Ga0164241, IMG submission 108780) | Backyard soil microbial communities from Emeryville, California, USA - Original compost - Back yard soil (BY) | ecosystem: Environmental > Terrestrial > Soil > Unclassified | place: USA... | reverse complement strand
ACGTCAACCTAATTTATATTTATTATCTTTTATTATAGTTAATATAAATGAGCCTTCACCGTCTGTAAATCCAGTAATAAATCAAGGGTTTAGTTTAGAATCTAGTTTAGAATAATTTCTTGTTAAATTTATAGGGTTAGAATGGATTTTGACTCGATAGTTTCTTTCGAAACCCACTAGAGTACACCTTAAGTATGGAAAGCTTGTGCTATTTAGACCATACCAACTACCGTCTACTCGTTGCTCTTTTACAGCAATATTATCAGATATTGCTGACTTAGATCCGTGATTACCTATTGAACTTTCGTATATCTTCTGACTTGTTACCATACATGAGTAATTAGTTCATCCACAAATTATTTTTCAATAATTGCTTGGTATCAGAAGCTTTAAGGCTTCCCCGGGGTTTGATAGTTTTTCCCTAGTTATTATTGATTTCCATAGTCAATTTTTAGGATTATGAGGAGCAAATACTAAATTAATAAATAAAAAAAGTAAAGCAATTATACATACCTTGCGGCCTAGGACTAGGTCCTAGGGCCTAGGCCGGAGGGCAAATAAAATAAATAGTGTCCCACCACCAACCCGATTAATTTTAAATATATCTTTACATTCGTTTAATATATAAAATCTTAACCACTACATAAATATTTTTAACACCTTAAATTCCTGCCATGGTTATCCTTCATACGTTGAAAAATATTCAATATATTAAGATAAATTAATTATGTTCTCTCCCTGTATTCATTCCAGATTTAATTTGACGAATTTGCTCTAATCCTTCTAAAGTTAAATGAGATTTAGTTGCCATTAAATTCGCTACTTTACGTCAATCTTCAAAATCTGAGGATTTTACCCCTTTTATAGGATATTCTAAAAAAAAAGGAATAATAGAATCTGAAATATTTGAAAATTTGGTACAAATGTAATCTACATGATTTCCACGTATACGCACACGTCCAAATCCAAAGTATTCGACAATTTTCTCCATAAGCATTATATCCCGAGAATGTTGAGTAATCTGGAAAACTAGTTGTACTGAACTTCCCAGTTTATGACTGGGAGATTTACCTATGCTAACTAAAAAACAACCTTCGGCAGAGCTGAATCCCGAGATTCAATTATTATTAATGAGATTTAATATTTCTTTATCTACATCTGGACGAATTACGGGATTAACATCAGGGAAAGCTACTTTTAAAGAGTCTGATAATCCTAAGTTTATAGATCCCTTAATAGATACAATTTTTTCGAAACCTTCCTGAGTTAAATGCCCCTTTTCCTCTATTATATCTACTATTTGTTTAAATAATAAGTAATCCGCATGTTTTTTTGTTAATAAAGGGTACTTTTCAAAATGAGGTATTATTATATTAGTAATATCTTTAAAAGAACGGACCATGATAATTACTGTATCGCCCCCCATATCTCTAATTATACCTGCTCCCCCCATTTTTTTTATAAAAAAAAAATGGGGGATTGTATTGCCTTTAATAGATGTAAATCCTTTTTATGGATACCGATTTGAAAAATTAAAGTTGCTTGTCATCCTGTTTTATAGTTAGAATTTTTACTAAGAGAAACCGTAAAAGTCCCCTCCCCATCTACAAAACCTGTAACAAATTAAGGATCTAAATCACCCTTATAATTTTTTTCCTCATTCGACCCTGCGTCATAACTTCCGCCGAGTGAAGAATAATTCCTGCTTACAAAAGCCCCGTACGGGAAATTATTAATAAAGGAACCACCAAAATAACAACAATTCCTAATTAAAGGAGAAAAACTAACACCAAAACTACTTCATTTAAAAAATTGGGGGTTAAAATTATTTGACATTTCTTTATTCGTTATTACATGTTTTATTGTTGAGTGGAGAAAATTATTACACTTTATACCATCCTTAGCTTCGCATAATAAATTAGAGGAGGCTAATTACTAAATAAAACTTGTACGGAGCACTGCTTCGCAGCACAAAATTAGCTTTAGGTTTCAACTGACGTACGTTAGACGTGGCGATCTTTACTACGAAGTGCGTACTCAATATAGATATCGATCATTAAATGATAATAGAATATTATTGTTCCCACCACCAGCCCGGTTAATTTTAAATATACCTTTACATTCGTTTAGTATATAAAATCTTAACCACTACATAAATATTCTTTAACCTCTAAAATCCTGCAATAGTCCATGCGTTGAAAAATATTCAATATATTAAGTCCGGCCTAATAAATTAGAGCTGCGCGGTTTCCTACTGGACCGCCCTGCGGGCGCGAGAAATTAATTATGTTCTCTCCCTGTATTCATTCCAGATTTAATTTGATAGATTTCTTCTAACCCTTCTTGAGTTAAATGTTTTTTGGTTTTAATTATTTCAGCCGCGAGGCGTCACTCTTTAAATTCGAGATCTTTAACTCCCATTATAGGAGTTTTTTGAAAAAAAGGTATAATTTTTTCTCAAATATCATTAAATTTACTAACTTCAAACAATACGCTATCATCCCTCTTTGTAAGAATACCGCACCCTAAATAAGAAATAAAACTTTCTATTAGCTTAATATCACGAATATGTTGAGATACCTGAAATCTCAAAGTGATGGAATGTCCTAGTTTTGAAGTTGATTTAAATGTATTTATTTTAAAACAACCTTCCCCGGAAACAAACCCTGTTAATCAAGAATCATTAGGTATTATTTGATTCTCTGTCTCAGGTCTTATAGCAGGTACTGTATTTGGAAAAGCTTTTTGTAATTCTTCAGATAAACCTAAATTTATAGAAGCTTTAATGTTAATAAATTCTTGAAGACCTTCAGGTGTTAAATGTTTTTTGCTACTAATTAGGTCTATACCTTTTTTATATAAAATAAAATCGGCCTTTTTCTTAGTTATTAAGGGATACGCGTCAAAGTGAGGTATTACAATTTCAACTATTTCTTTTAAAGAAGATATTCGATAATTAGCACTAGTATTAGTAGTAGTAATATTACCAGCATTTTTAAAGTATAATTTAATGCCCCCCTTTTTTTTTAATAGGGGGGGGGTGGTAAATCCCTTAGATGAAGCTTAATTTGAAAAACTCCAACAGTAGGACGTCAACCTGATTTATTCTTAAGATCTTTTGAAATTCCGCAATGAAAGCAACTTTCTGCATCGGCAAAACCTGTAATAAATCAAGGGTTTAAATCACCCTTATAGTTTTTTTTCTCCATAGGCTAAGATATCTGAAGGAGTAGGTATTGAAACAGTGCTATAATATTTTTTAGCTGAACCTGATTCGTTTTTTAGTCCTACTTTTCCTAAATATGTGATGTTAATATTTTTTCTTTTAGCTGTAAGATCTGAAGTTTGACGACTACTAATATTTAAAGCACCTTTCCCTAGCTCAAACACAAACCCTGCGGTAATAATAAGAATAAAAACTAATGCTCCTGCTAATCCGTATACCTCATTTGTGTAAGCACTAACGGAATAAGGGAATATTAATAATATCTCTAAATCCAAAAGTAAATAAACTAAAGCATATATAAAGAAGGCAATGTTAAACGGGGATCTAGATTGTAAAAATGAATGAAAACCACACTCGAATGCCGAATCTTTTTCTTGGTAAGGGTTATGCGGTGCGAAGACCAAATTAATTACTAAAAATAACAAAGCAATTATGCACACAAATAAAATGAATAAAGTCATCCCACTCATTTAATTAATGATTAAAGTTTGTGCCAATATGGCCAAGTGTGTTAAGAATTAATTAGTTAAACCTCGGGCGACGTTAGGTGGCTGAGGGTGGCCGGGGCCTCGAAACCTTAACTATAATTAATTTTTCAATATATCACTATATTGTTCAGACTATGTTATTCCTTACTTAGTTTTAAATAGCTGACGGTTATTGGAGATCAGATACGATCTTCACTATCAATAATGTCATATTAATTGGTAAGTAGGATTGGATCTTATATAGGATTATTGTGTGTTTTACTCACCTATTAGTCGTTGAACGTTTTTATCTTATACCATTAGAGTACCCTTAGAGATCTCTCTAATAATAAAAATAAGATAAACTTCGCTGCAAATTATCAACTAAACATCGGGGGTGTTGATCTTCTTGCAATTTATCCAATGTTTTTTTAAAATTTGGCCATTATTAACAAGAGCCAAATTTTACGGGCAACCTATTACATATCGGCTAAGTGCTATAAATAACAAAGTTACCAATTACATGAAGTAGAGATGGCTTTCTACCTAAGCAGTCGTTATAAAAATTATCTTAGTGTATTCATACCTGATTTTATCGCCCGGGTCTTCTTTACTCCGTCTTCGGTTAGATGAGCCTTAGATTTAATTAATTCGGCTACTCTAGCTCAGTCTTCAAAATCCTCTCTTTTAATACCTCTTATCACATGATTTTTAAAAAATGGGAGTATCTTATCTGAGATATCCGCAAATTTTCTAACAATAAATACCCCTGAACCTGACTCACTCTTTCCGCTGTGGTAATTGAATAGGCCACACTCAAAAAAAGAAATAAATGACCTTAACAGTAACTCATCTCTCAAGTGTTGAGATACCTTAAAGCTTAATGAAACCCCATCTAATTTACCTTTACCATATTTAGCCATTTGAACTAAAAAGCAACCCTCACCTGAAACAAACCCTGCCATTCATTCAGGGTGAGGGATAGTAATAGTTTTTATCAGGGGTCTAATGACAGGAATAGTATTAGGGAAAATAGCCTTTAAGGAATCTGATATACCCATATTTATCGAGCTACGAATATTAACAATTTCTTGTAACCCCTTAGCTGATAAATGTTCCCCCTTAACTACTTTATCTATTATTTGCTTAAATAATATGAAATCCGCTTTTTTTTGAGTTATTAAAGGGTAATTCTCAAAGTGTGTAATGATTTTTAAAATATCATCTAAAGATCTTACCGTGAATTTTGACTTCTCACCACTAATATAAATATTACCTATATTTTGAAAATAAGCTTTAATTTGCATTAATAATAAATTATCTTTCGAATGAACATGTATCTGGAACGAGGGTCGTACATAGAATTTCCCATTAGGATTCTTTTGAAGACCAACATTGAAACAACCTTCTGCATCTGAATAACCTGATATAAATCAAGGTGAGATAGACTGAGTCTGATTCTGACTAATAGTTGAGTACCCTAGGGTTTGTTGAGAAAAAATAGAAGATAATCGAAGAGTCGCCATATACCTAACCCGATTAATAGAAGCAATCGAACTATGAATACTTGACAATCTATTGTATGTACTAAAATAACCTTTAAGAGAGCTTGTTAGATATATATTTGATTCAAATCTCTTTTTATTTAATAGCAGTGATAAATCACAAGAAAAATACTCCTTAGCGCATAGTAAGAATAGGAGGTTAATGGTACCCATACTTAATCATTTTGTAAAGAAATAATATAAATTATTCTTTCTAATATAAGAGTTTATGGCTCTTTTTATATATGTGTTGAGTTCCGTAATATGCGGAAATAAGAAGCAGTAGCAACAACTACCAAAAATACGCCTAAAAATACCCGTAAAATCAATACCTAGTAAGATTGAGCTCTCTAATACAATAGTTTCAGTTTTAACCGATTTATTAGATCTTTTAATGTATAATAATTCACCCTCAATATCAAGAGGTAAACCCTTATTTAAACGATCATAATAAAGAGATTTAGAAATATTTAATTTTTCTAAACATTCTTTAATTGAATCAAAAGTGTGTAAAATTGTACCATCTAATCTTTCAACTGTAACTTGAAGCTTATTTTTATTAGAATAATATCTATTCTCTGAAATTATAAAAATTCTTCCATCCTCTTTAACTTCAAAGTTGGAAGGTTTGGCTAAAAGATTTTCAATTTTTTCTAATAATAAATTTCTATCTACTGAAACAGTTTCCTCAGATTCTCTGTTAGTTGTCAATCTTTTATTATTCATTTGTCCTAATATAAGATCTACAACTTCTAAATCTTTGAGATTTGTTATTAAACCTTTGGCCCTTATATGTAAAAGAGCTTTTCAATCTAAATAATCTAAGTATTTTTTACTATGTCAACTTAAAGAATCAAATAGAGGTATAAAAATGCTAAGCAGATATTCTATACGAGTAATATGAAGCGTTAGTATATCTTTTTTGTTAGATTTATTCTCTAAATGTAAATATGCGAAACTTCCCTCTTTACCATCTCTTCAAGAACCTATATTAAAGGATTTCCCCTCAATACCAGCTTGTAAAGATTCAGCTAAATTATTGAAAAATTCTTGTATAGCTTCCATTAATAATTTATTACTATTTAACTGAGTTAAACTGAAAACTAAACTAAAATTGGTAGGAGTTCTTCTAAGTGCAAAAAAACTACCCTCACCCTCAATAAACCCTAATAATCAGTTAATATTGATATCGATAGTATCTTTATTATAAATACTAGACATATCAAAATCAGTTCTTTTGGAATTCATACCCTCTTTTATAAGTTTTATTTCCTCTAAGATTTCTAGAGTTTTTTCTTTTTTCTGTGTATATAGAAGGAAAGCTTTTTTAAACGCTAAAAAATCCAGAAGTTTAGTACTTTTTAAAGGGAAGTGCGTAAAAATCTCAATTAAAGATTTAATACTCTTAGCGTCAGAAATTACTAAACGGGCCGAATTAGCGTAGAAACTAATTTTACCCATACCTAATTCCTTTACTATAAAATTCAAAGTTTCTTTATCATCTTTATGCAGACCAATGGCGAAAGAAAACCCATAAGTTTTTCCCTTTGAAGCTCCTGCTGCGGAGCTGGAAAAAATACTAAAATGACCTTCTCCATCCACTAATCCTGAAAATCATTGATAAAATTTAAATTTTTCTTGTGTAACTGTCGCAAGTTCAAAACTCCCATTTTGTGCGGAGCATTGCGCTTGCATAGTAGAGAAATCTGAGCTTGTATGAAAGAATTTTCTTATCATTATGTTGAAAGTAAAGTTTGAGCCAATACGGCTCCCATACTTAATAGTTCTTTGTTCATAAACATGAATAATAATATTACATTAGTAATTATAGAAATTGTGATCGAAAAAGGACTAGAGATATATACATTTCTACCTTTAAGAAGTACAGATTTTATTAAACCATTTTTTTCATTAAAAATTCTACTTTTTAAAGTAGAATTTGATTCGTTTAAAATAGGATTTACTTCATGTTCAGGGGAATAGAAAAAGATCTCTTTAATTACATTTAAGTAATAAACTGCTCCAATTACACTAGTGATTATAGCGATTAAAGTTAAGAAAATATAACCATTATCTAATGCAGCGCTTAATACCATTTGTTTTGCAAAAAACCCAACCAGAGGAGGTATACCTACAAAAGAAAAGATAGTAATGGCTAAACTTAAAGATAATAAAGGATTTATATAAAAATATCCTTTTAGTTGACTAATTAATTGTATCGGGGAGTTATTTTTATCTAATAATGATTTATACTCTTTGTTGTTAGTTATATAACCGTATAAAGAGAACCCTATGGTTATTATTATAAAAAATGCGTTTAAATTACTGATGGTATATTGTATTAAATAAAATATAAAAGCTTGTGTGGATTCTATGCTAGAAACACTCAAAGCTAATAGTATAAAACCTACATGAGATATAGTACTATATGCTAGTAATCTTTTAATTCTGAATTGTGTCAACCCTACAACAGTTCCTATTATTAATGAAAGAAGAGAGCTTATTAATAAAGCGTATGTTCAGCTAAATTCTGAGATATAACTATTAGTATGATAAACTAATTCTAATAAAAAGATGAAAATTGAAATTTTGGCGATAATAGCTACAAATGTTGTAACTATAGTAGGAATAGCATCATAAACGTCCACATGATGATTATTAAATTTATCGTCCAAATTAAAGAAAAAACAATTTTATTCTATATATCTACCTTTATTCATTCCTCTTCTTATTAGACGAATCTGATCAAAACCTTCGTTAGTTAAATGAACTTTTGTTTGTATCATTTTTGCTACTTTAGTTCAATCTTCAAAATCCTGAGATTTAACGCCAATAATGGGGTATTTGTTGAAAAAAGGTAAAATCATTTCATAATTATCTTTGAATGATTGACATCTAAACTCAGTATAATCTTTATAAGAATAAGTTTGACCACACCCAAAGAAATCTACTAAACTTTTCAATAGTAATTCATCTCTAATATGTTGAGTTACTACAAAAAGTAATGTTACACGACTTCCTGTTTTATGTAATTTAGATTCTCTAATACTAATTTTAAAACAACCATCACCACTTGTAAAACCAGCTACCCATTGAGAGTCTAATTTGACACTAAGAGGTGGTAATAATGGTCTTGCTAAAGCAACAGTATTAGGGAAGGTTTCTAAAAGTAAAGGAGTTAATCTTTTATTTAAAGAAGCTCTAATATTAACTATTTTTTGTAAACCTTCAGCAGTTAAATGTTCCTTACGTTGCATTATCATGGCAACTTTTTTAAATAATAAATAATCAGAATATTTATTAGTTTTTAGAGGATATTTATCAAAATGAGGTATTACTTTTGTTATTATTTGATCTAAAGAACCTACTGTAAAATCACAACAACCATTTCTTTCTTTACCTATTCTTCCTACTCCAAAATAGGCTTTAATAAGGTTTAAAAGTTCTAGGTCTCTAACATGAAGGTTAATTGTGAAATTAACCTCTATTTGTCAACCTAGGAGGCTTTTTGGTGATTTACGGATTATAACAAGAAAGCATCCCTCTGCATCAGAGAATCCTGATATAAATCAAGGATCTAGAGGTAATTTGCTATTGTCTAGGTTAGATATAGTAGAATGAAATTGTTTTTGAATAATTTGGTTAGAAGGGATTTTAACTTGATAACTTCTTTCGAAGCCCAGTAGAGTGCATCTTAAATGTGGTATTAATTTACCACATCAACTACCATTTACTCGTTGCTCTTTTACAATAATACTCGACTGCTTGGTCGTATGTATTACTGACTTAGATCCGCGATTGCCCATTTCGTTTTCACTCATCTTCTGGCTTATTACTATACCTGAATAATTAGTTCAGCCACTCAAGCACTTTCGTGCCTGGTTTAGTACCAGAAGTTTTAGGGGTTCCCCGTAATTTGATAGTTTACACCCAACGCTTGTTGATAAGGATTTCCCAAGTCCTATTTTAGGTGATCAAAAATGAAAAGGAGCTGCACTAACTTTGAATAAAAACCCTACACTAAATATAAGTAATGAGAAATTTAGATAATATGATTTATATCAAGAAGTTAAACCGACAACCCCTTCATTTACATCACTTATACTATTAAGTATATACAAACCATCCATATTTGTAGTACCTGAATTTACATATAATAAACTTGTCCCTAATAAAATAAAACAAGAGCTTAATCCCCCTAATAAAAAGTAAATTAAACCACCTGTGGTAGATAATTCAGAATTTCTATAAATAGTACTTAGTAGATATAAACCGTAACTTTGTAATTCTATAGAAAGAAAAATAGAAACTAAATCATTTGTTGACATTAAAAATACTGCTCCACTAATTACAAATAATAAAATTAACATTAATAACCAGATCCTACCAAATTCTAAACAAATTAAGAGTAAATTTCAATTTACTCTTTTGACTTCATAGTTATTACTACTTAGCAAGCTACAACGTAAAAACCTCTACGACCTCCAGGGTTTTGACATAATTCTACTACCTTGTATACATCTTCTCTTTAATCGTTTTTATTAATTCAACTCCATCTTGAGTTAAATGCATTTTATTTTCGATTAAAAAAGATACTTGTTTTAATCTCTCAAAATCTAATAATTTTACACCTGAAAGGGGAAATTTTATTAAAAATTTAATTAGTTTTAAATTAATATCTTCTTTCTTAGTTATAATTAATTCAGCTGTATTACGATTCGGATGTTCTCGGACTATACCACACCCTAAGTAATTCACGAGTCTATTTAGTAACTCTAAATCTCGAAGATCTTGACTTAAACTAAATACAAGACTTACAGCATACCCTGCTTTTCTTTTTTCGTTAGAATAGATAGAAATAAAGAAAGACCCCTCTGCTGTTATAAACCCCGATAGTCAATGTGAATTTAAGTAATTGGATAACTTAAACTCAGGTTCAACTGCAGGGGTAATATTCGGGTATTCAGCCTTTATATAGCTAGGTAACCCTTTATTTAGAATAGCTCTAAGTGAAAAGATTTTCAATAAACCAGATAAGGATTTATGTTCCCCTTTTTCCATAAGAAGAACAATATTTTTGAATACTAAATAATCTTTTAATTTGAGAGTCACTAAATTGTATTTGTCAAAATGAGGTAAGATATATTTTATTATATCTTTTGTAGAACCCACAGTATAGTAAACTACACCCCTTGCACTAGTATAGATCTTACCTACTTTAAAGTAAGCTTTAATTTGGATCAATAAATCTAAATCTTTGGGATCTAATCCCACGGTGAACACGGGTTGTATTTTTCAACCTATACCTGACTTTTTTTTAGCAATAGAAACACTAAATGAACCATCTCCATCTGTAAATCCTGTTATAAATCAAGGATTTAAACTAAAAATATTCGTGTTTTTATCAGAAGATTTAGGTTCAAGCAGATTTTTATAATCCGTGTTACGCACAGTTGTTGTATGTAGTTGTTTATTTAGAATTTGATTTAAACGGAAATTGGTACAAGAAATTCTTTCGAACTTTTTTAGAGTACACCTTAACATTGAATCCCTAATAGATAGGTTAATGTAACTACCGTCTACTCGTTGCTCTTTTAAAAATATTTTAATATTTAATTTAGATCCGCGATTGTCCATTTTTCGAGCTTGTAGCTCGACAGCATAAGAGTCCAATACCCTCATATCACCATTAGTCCACTTTAATCAGTAGAAGTGAAGCGCCATCTTTTGACTTGTTACCATACGTGAATAATTAGTTCACCCGCCTTGGAAAAATTCAACCAGATTTGGTATCAAAAGCTTTAGGATGTCCCCGGAATTTGGTAGTTTTCCCCTTAACAAATTATCGTATTGTAGCCCAGGGTATCACATTTGTTTGATTTAATTTGGTAAATTGTCTTTTGCTTTTACTCATCTTATGACTTGTTACCGTACACGGGTAATTAGTCCGTCCACAAATTATCTCTCAATAATTGCTTGGTATCATAAGCTTTAGGAGTTCCCCGGAATTTGGCAATTAATCCCTTAATCTTACAGTTTTTCCAGAGCACAGGGAGGGGCGTGCCTCTAAAAATAAAATCACCGCTTCGCTAACTTCGCTATAAAATTTAACATATAGATATCTTATTTCAATGCGCAACTATTTTCTTCCGGTATTCATACCATCCTTTATTACCTTTAATTTATTATAACCTTCTTTAGTCAAATGAACCTTATCATTCATTAAAAATAGTACCGTTTTAAAGTCATTAAAATCTAAAGATTTAGCTCCTTCTAGGTTATATCTATCTAAAAAAGGAACCAAGTTTTGTTTTAACACATTGAAATTTTTTATAGTTAATTCTACAGTATCGTCTTTTTTTGATCTTGCTACATATCCTGAATTAAACAAATCTTTTATTTTATATATAAGTTCAAAATCTCTATTATTTTGACTCAAAATAAATTTAAGACCCGCCTCATAACCAGCCTTATATTTATCATTAATACGTAAAGTTATATAAAAACAACCCTCAGCACAAATAAATCCAGAGACTCAATAAGGATTTAAATTATTTACTAACTTAACCTCTGGTCTTACCACTGGTTTAATATCAGCAAATATTTCAGCAACCCACCCTTTTAGCCCTAAATTTAAAGAAGCTTTTAATGACATTATTTTTAATAGACCTTTATTAGTTAGATGCTCTTTATTCTTCATAAGTAACACTATTTCCTTAAATAACTCATAGTCAGCTTTCTTTTTAGATATTAAAGGGTAGTTATCAAAATGTGGTATTACTTGATTTATTAAATCCTTTACGGAACTTATAATATAATGAACCCCTGATCCATCCTTTCGAATATGAATTTTACCTACCCCTCCGAAGGATTTCTGTATCTTTTCTAGAAGAGGTAGATCTTTAGGGTGTAAACCTATTGTAAACACAGGTTGTACTTTACATAGTAATTTACCTTTTGTATCTTTAGATACAAGAAGAGAAAATGAACCATCACCATCTGTAAATCCTGTTATAAATCAAGGGTTAAGACAAGATTCAGTTAATTCTGAATTACCTTTTGGTAATACTGTAGCAGCCATACTTGTATAAAAGCGCTTATTTATAAATTGGTTACCCCTACAAAGTAGCCCTGGAATAAGGATTTTCCCCATTATACATGGAATCCCACTTCGATTTTCTTTAGGATATTCTATAATTTTCATATGTTCTCCAAATTTATTTATAATTTTTGTTCTATAATATATTAATTTGTTCATTAACAAATCTTTTAAGGATGAGTGTTCTGCAACTCAAACTTTTCTCAAGGCGGCCGGATTTATCATATGCATAGACACATTGTTAATCTTCTAATTTTCTACCTGTATTCATTTCAGCTTTTATTTTACGAATTTCGTCCATTCCTGTAAAAGTCAGATGAGCTTTATTTTCCATTAACTCAGCTACTTTTACGAAATCTTCAAAATCTTGCGATTTATTCCCAAGAATAGGATGGTTTTTTAATAAAGGAAGAACTTTTGTAGTAAGATCCGAAAATTTGGTTACATCAAGATAAATACCTTCGCGATTCTTTGATATTCTCCCGCAACCTAAATAATCAGCTAATCTTCTTATTAACGGTTCGTCTCTTAAGTGTTGAGTAAGCTGGAATGTTAATAAAACAGCTTCACCTATTTTGGTCTTAGATTTAAAAATTTTAACGTAAAAACAAGCCTCTCCCGAAGAGAATCCTGCGAATCAGTAAGGATCAATCTTTACATCCATATTATTAACTCGAGGTCTATCTATAAGTATTACGTCTGAAAAAGCAAGACTTATGTTAGATGAAATACCCCTTTTTAGACAAGCTTTAAGTGCTATAACTTTATTTAATCCATTTTGAGTTAAATGTTCTTTGTTATATATTATATTAAAAGCTTCCTTTATAAGTTCGTAGTCTATTTGTTTTTCAGACAATAAAGGATAATTATCGAAATGTTTTATTATACTGGCCATATCTTTTATAGATTGAACACGGTATTGGTATGTAGATTCACCTTGCTTAGAAATTGATCCTACACCAAAGTAATTTTGGATTTGTTCCAATAAAAATAAATCCTTTTTATGTAAATTAATTTGGTAACTAACCTTAACTTCTCAGCCAGAACGATAATTATTGCTTTTTGACGTAAATATAGTAAAACAACCTTCAGCATCTGTGAATCCTGTTATAAACCAAGGGTTAATGTTAAAGTTGTCAATAGAGTTAATAACAGGTTGAGTCGATAAAGAAGAAAAACATCTTTGTGTATTTATGTAATTAGAAAGGATTCCGGTTTGATAGTTTCTTTCAAAACCCATTAGAGTACACCTTAATACTGGACTTATTTGTATACAGCGGGTACCAGTACAACTACCGTCTACTCGTTGCTCTTTTACAACTACTGGTTTATTTATGGCTTGTGGGACGTTTAAACCAGTAATTGACTTAGATCCGCGATAGCCCATTTCTCTTTCGATCATCTTACGGCTTATTACTATATCTGAGTGATTGGCTCAGCCACTCAAGTACTTTCGTACCTGGTTTAGTACCGTAAGTTTTAGGGTGTCCCCGGAGTTTGGCAGTTTGTCCCACGATGACGATTTCCTAGATCGCCAAGCAGGATAAAAACTTGTTAATTGCAATATTAATATACTAATAAAAAAAACAAATATATGAAATATTTGTGTTATATTAGTTATATGTAATAAACCTCCATGTAAACCTATACCTTTACTTATAAAAGATAAACACATCGTATCATATAATATACAATATATTAAACTTATAATTGTAACCCTATTGAACAGAATAGACATATCTCGTCTTAAAGTAACGGAAGCTGAGAGCAATAAAGATAGTATAGAGATTATTATCATGAGTAAGTTCTAAAATATCAATGTAAAATATAAAACCTGCCAACTCCGCAACGGTACACGCCTGGCTAGAGATATGCGCATAATGTGGGCGCGCACTGCAGAAAAAAAAGAATGCACATTATGCACTCAGCCTGAGGAGAAAGTCGAATTCTCGTCTTTAATGTATGAAATTAAGGTTTTAACCACTAAACTACTCAAGCATGTAATAGGAAAACTAGGAAAACCATTTTCCTCGCAATCTGGCCAGCAGTAAGCCAAGTAACCGTACTTAATTGATTTATTTCTGGCTCTATGAAATACTGCTTTCTTCCTTAGCTGACTGCCTTTTAACTATTAAACACAAAATTTTTCATAAATTAAAGAGTATTAATTGTCTTGTATTATAAATTATGTTATTTTTCAGTCAGCTGGGACAATACTCTGATTTGAACAGAGAACCTACTGTGCCACATACAGTCGCTCTACCTATTGAGCTATATTATCCTTATAATAATAATTCTTATTATTATTTTTAATTAATCTTAAAAAAAAAAAATTATACTATTACCCTTTTCTGCGTACGCTGCATACTTCGTATGCAGCGTACGAATAATGCAATAAAAAAAATCGTACATTTTTCAACAAAAATCCTATAGTTAAGTTAACTATTTTTAAATTTAAATAAAGTTAGTCAATTTATTAAAAAAGATTATGTTGGAGTGATTCGAACACTCAATTGTAAATACCAAAAATTTATGACTTACCCATTAGTCTACAACATATCAAATAAATTTAAGACCCCTTAAATTAGTATATATACTTTCTAAATACTATTAGCCTATCTAATTATTTTTAATAAATTTTATTTTTAATTATTAGAATTTATGGGTGACAAGGCTTGAACTTGCACAGTTGTTTTCCAACCATTCCGGCCTAAACGGAACCTGTCTACCAATTCCAGCACACCCATTTATACTTTTATGCCTAAGTCTCTCGATGAACTACGGATCAAAACTGAAACTTCGCATTCTACGAAGTCTTATTTTTGTACGGAACATGGAGTACGACGCTAAATATTGGAGTATCCAATAAGTATTACTTGTCAAAGGCCAGACTTGAACTGACAACCTAAGCAGCTTCAATGCTTCGCTCTACCAATTGAGCTACTTTGACTAAATATTCCCCCAACCAAAAAAAAAACACTGGATTCGATAAAAAAAAAAAAAAAAAAAGGAGCCGGGTAGAATAATTTCTTACCCCCTCTAATTTATTATGCGAAGCTAAGAATTAAATATCTTATATTTACGGTTTCCCTATGAAATATGAAATATCATACAAGCTAGCTAGAACGCATATTAGCTTTAATATCTCGTATTCTATCTAAACCTTCTGACGTTAAATGACTCTTATCCTTAATTAAATTAGCAACCAAACAAAAATCGTTGAAATCCTTGGCTTTTTCACCTATAATATTATGTTCTCCGGCTCCGCGGAGCCGGAGCCGGAGCCGGAGCGAAGAAAAATTGGATTATCCTATTAAATATATCTGAAAAACTAAAAACTCTATAATCGAGAGATTCTCGATTAGAAATATAGCATTTACCACAGCCAAAATAATTTATAAATAAAAAAAAGCAATAAGCTATCTCTAATATGCTGAGTTACTATAAAGACTAATTCTGTACGAACACCTAACTTAGCCGTATTAGACTTAGCTATTTTAACAAAGAAGCAACCTTCAGCTGAAACAAACCTAGCCATTCACTGCGGGTGTGGAATTTCCATAGTATTAATTAAAGGTCTTTCCGTTTTTAAATTATTAATATTAGGAAAAACAGCTTTAAATTTTTCTTCCTGTAAATGGCCTAAATTCATAGCAATTTTTTTACTAATAATAGCCTCTAGCCCAGTAAGAGTAAGATGTTCTTTTAAAAAAACTTTATGAACAATCAAACAAACGAACAAACGAACAAATCCGCCAACTTTTGAGTTAATAAAGGATATTTTTCAAAATGAGGAATTATGAGATCACGAAGTTGATCCAAGGAATAAACAACAAATACGCAAGAATTATCCTTTACTTCAATATTTCCGACGAAGTACTCCATTTCAGAAATTACGAATCTGTTCTAATAACAGTTTATCTTTTAAATGCAACTTGATGCTAAACATGAGTTGAACTTTTCAACCTATATTTAGTTTTTTATTTTCAGTAATACTAACTATAAAACTTGCCTCTCCATCCGTGATACCCGTAACAAATCACGCATCCAGTTTTTTAATAATAACTTGTGTTTTCATTTATTTTTTTTATTATATTATTAGATCTTAAAAAATCCTTAATTTCCCTAGGGTTTGTAAAATGTAAGCAAACTTCGCGTCCCTATCATGCTTCGCCAGCAACACCTCCCCTTGAAATTACAACCAAAGCAGCTTCAATGCTCTGCTCTACCAATTAAGCTTCTCAGGCGGCTTATGGAGATACCAGGAATTGAACCTGGAAATCCGACGTGCAAAGTCAGTGTTTTACCAAATTAGACTATATCCCCTATATATAACTACTTCGTTTATTCTTTTTAAGGAAAATTCTTAAATATCCTTCCGCGGAGCTATGAACGATTAACGTTCCCAGCTATTAGTCAGCAAAACTTACATATCTACCTTCTAAACTTCTCTCAGGAAGACTGAGATTATTATACAAAGCGTCAATACATTTAAGGTTACACTTAACCTCTTAAAAGATAGCCTATACTCAAGCTAGTCTAACTTGTAGACTTTCTAGATATAGTGTGACCATCTCTACGAGAGGATCTATTACTACTTATACATCTACGTACGTAAGATTCATCTACATTTAAAAATTTCCCTGCAGATACTGCAGATAGAAATTCTAACGTTTCCTTAGTCTCATTATTAGTCACCAATACGGGTTTAGCATTCTTACTATTTAAAGATATTTTTTGTTTAGTTTCTTCAGAAAGAGTTTTATCTATGTTAGCTTTACGTATTAACTCCTTAGGGGCTTCAGAATGTTTAGGCTTTAAGATAAGATCCTTTACATTTATAGCTTCTTTATAACTCTCAAGACTAAAGATTTCATCCGCAGTAGTAGAAGATTTATAGACAAGATATCCTTTATTTAAGAAAAACCCTTTCATTTGAATAGATTTAGCTATAGAGCTTGGATGTATACCGATAAATTCCGCAGCTTTTCTAATTGATACAAAAGATAATATCTCTTTTGTATCAACATTATGCACAAAAGTAAATACTCCTTGGTTGATAGCTATAGCTATTTTTAATCTGGCCTCCTCTGATAATACATTATTCATTTTTTTGATACTCATCAATTTTCTAGCGGCTACACTGTGTTTAAATCCTGCGAATGATCCCGCTTTACTTAAAATGTTATATTCTGGTTTAAGTGTGTCAAGATAATATTGCTCTCTTTCGATAAGTATATCTATTTCACAGTATTCAACAACAATATGTTGTTGACTAAACTTAGAACAACCCTTCAGGGGCCGGAGGTCCCGGCCCTGTAAATCAGACTCTGATTTTTTTAAATTATCCTCTCCAGATAAGATATAGAAAAATAAGATTTAAATCTTAAAGATAAATTAATAGATGACCCTACATAAGTTTTTTGATTAAGTGTATTAATTCATCTGTATATCCCCACTTTGTTTTTATTATCGGATATTATAGTTAATTTTTGAGTATCCGCATTAAGATAAATAGCCACAGGTTCAATTTTTACTAGCGAATTTGTTGTAATCACATCAGCATTAGTCGAATAAAAGCTCCAGCACGTAATTCTAGTTTTCATTCCTAGGGTTGAAAACATAACTTTCCCTTTGTTTTTGTATATATAATTCTTTTTCATTACCCTAAGAGTGACTTGAACACCCACGAATTTAATCGAACTTTCTTAAGAAGTTTCTGTCTACCATTCCAGCACTAGGGTTTTTACTTATTAAGTAAATACTAATACTACATTTATCCTACTATATACAATTTAACCTTATCACTCCAAGGTTATTATTCTTTTATTAAATAATATACCTATACCCTAAAGTATGGTATTTTTTATTAGCAAAAGTATAGTACTCACACCACACACGTACAGCTTAGGCAAATACTCCAGCTAGAACACTGTCTACCATTCCAGCACTCAGGTTATTATATACAAATAACTTTGACATTTTACTTGTATATATTACTTTTTTTTTAGAGTAGCCCTTTAAGGGAGCAACCTGACTTTTGTCATCAAACATAGTAATATAAAAACTATATTTCTAATATATTTATAATCCACAAAACCAATAAAATCCATAATACAAACATTACATTACCCACCCACCCTTAAAACAACCTTCATTAAATCTTGTTGGTTGCCTAACCGACTAATTAATCTTCTTGCACTGTCTACCATACCAGCACTCGGATATATTATAGGTATATTCATTATATAACTAAATACAATTATAATTGTTTGTATATATATACATGCGGGTAAAGGATTTGCACCTTTTTCTTTTAGACATGAGCTAAAAATGTTAACTATTACACTAACCCGCAAATTTTTAATTTATAAGGCTAAAGTGACTTGAACACTCAAAAGTACTATCATGAGTAGTATGCTTTACCAATTAAGCTATAGCCTCTTATTAAATAATTTAAAATTAATTATTTAATAATTTAAAATTAACTAAATAATAAAATATTCTTGATTTTTGTATATAACTGGTGAATTAGTTATTTTTCTCTTAGATACAGTATGAGTACTTATACCTAAAAATTCTGCACATTGATTCTTTGAATCGAATGTTTTAAAAACTAATCCTTCTTTATCTTGAAGTTCTACTTATGTTTTTTTCTACTTTCTGCTCGCTGCTTGCTAGCAGCATTAGGTTAAAATTTATTTAATGATTTAATAAAAATCTTACCATCAATTATTTCATAATTTGAAGGCCCGAAGGGGGGAGATGTAACTTTAAAATAAGCTGATTCCCACTACGTACGCAGGATCAACCAATACGTTACCTATTTTAAAAATTTTTAATAAAATTTAATAAATTTAAATCGTCTTTATGTAGTTTTATTATAAATCTAAATGCAAAGCTGTTACCACCCACCTTAGCAATTAAAAAACAACCTTCAGCGTCTGTGAATCCTCTAAACCATTCAATAAAAGATAATTGATTTAAATTCGAAGAATGTTTAAGGGAATTGTTGAAAGAAGTCGTAGAATAACCTCTTATTCTACGTAAAGTCTCATAAGATACACCGGCACAGCAGCCCAGGCGACTCCAGAAAGTTGCCGCCCGGTCTATTGCTATAAAAAATAAACCTACATTTTTAAATATACCTTTCATTCCTCGGGTTGAAAGGTTAACTGTCCCTTTTTTTAATAATAGTATGTTTCCCACAAAGATACTAAGGGGTCGAACCTTAGATAAGGCTAATAAAATAGCTACCTATTATCCTTTATTTAATAAATAAAAAATTTTTTTGATTTCACCCTCCTGCCTAGCCCAGGGGCTAGTCCTGGGCGAAAGGTGATAATTTTTTTTTCATTTCTATAACTAATTAGAGTAAATTACTGTTATGAGCAGTACGCTCTACCCATTGGGTTATAGCCTCAATAATTACATATAAATGCAATTATGGCTGCGCCTCAAAATTACCTTAATATATAATACAATACAATAAATGAATTTTTTTTTTACGCATAAACCAGTCAAAGTTACTATATTACTAGAATTATATAATTTAACTGGCTAGACTAGGCAGGAATCGAACCTGCGATGCTAGCATTGAAAGAGCTATGTCGTACCACTTGACTACTAATCCTTATAATTTACTTTATTTAACTTTTAGCGTGCGTCGAAATCGAACTCCTTCGATTAATACAAGAATTTTTATGTTATAATTATGTATACACGATGTTGTGCTGCATATTACTAATTCATAACTAGTAGCTAGCCCAGTGCAAGTATCGCACTTGCTTATATTGATTACAAAACAATCGCATTACTTTTATGCTAACTAGGCATAAATTTTTAAAATATAAATAAGATATATTAACTATATAGTTGCTTATAAAATTAGTACCTAATGTCTTAAAATCTCTAAATTATTACAATCTAGGCCTATTAATGTAATATTATATTACGTATATTTAAGAAATATCTCAAAGTAAGTTTCGTGCCTATATGCTTTCAGCACTTATCTTGGACTAACTTAGCTTTCCTGCCGTGCTTATATTATTT
>Ga0164241_10002414_pt1 | contig 20400 bp, 15 predicted proteins | sample OricomyardsoilBY_FD_108780 | JGI IMG/M metagenome (GOLD analysis project Ga0164241, IMG submission 108780) | Backyard soil microbial communities from Emeryville, California, USA - Original compost - Back yard soil (BY) | ecosystem: Environmental > Terrestrial > Soil > Unclassified | place: USA... | reverse complement strand
CGATATGCCGCCCGAAGCGCAGGCCAAGCTACTGCGCGTGCTGCAGGCGCGGGAGGTGCTGCCGCTGGGCGCCACGACGCCCGAGCCCGTCGACGTGCGAGTGGTCGCGGCCACCCACCGCGACCTCGAAAAGCTGCAACGCGAGGGAAAATTCCGCGAAGATCTGTTCGCGCGCCTGAACGAGTATTCGGTCGAGCTCCCCGCCCTGCACGAGCGCAAAGAAGACGTCTTCTTGCTCACGCAAACGTTCCTGGCGCGTCACGGCGGGGCCGGCAAGACTCCGTCGTTCGCGTTCATGAGCGGCCTGCTGCACTACGATTTTCCGTACAACGTGCGTGAGCTCGAGGCGTGCATCAAACGGTCGCTGGCCCTGGCCAACGGCGCAACGCTGGAGCCCGAAGGGCTGCCCGAAGCCGTGCAAGAAGCCATGAGCGACTACGGTAAGGAAGGTGGGGCCCGCGCGAGCCAACCGCCCGACGACGAAGACGCCCAAGGCGCCCCCGACGAGCCCGCGCTCCGCGAGCTCCTGCTCAAACACCAAGGCAACGTCGCCGCCGTCGGCCGCGAGCTCGGCAAAGCGCGCATGCAGATCCACCGTTGGATGAAACGCTACGGGGTCGACATCGCCGACTACCGTCCAGCCGACTGACACCCGAGCGGGTCCAGATAACGGGGAGGCGGGAGGCGAGGAGGTCTCAACCGGAGATCTTTTGGGTGGGTGACCGGTGGCCCTACCGCCTTCGATCGCGACTCGACGGCTCGTCGCGACCGGGCGCAAATCAAGAGAAAATTCCCTCTCGCCTCCCCGTCTCCCCGCCTCCCTGTTGATTCCCTCTCGGCCGCAAAGGTTGACGCCAGGGGGGGAACAACGCTAGCGAAACGCGGGCGTTTGCTAATGGCAGGCGCCGGAGACCCTAGAGTTGGCCCAGAAACGCAGTAAAAAAGGCGCCGGTGGTGAGCCCCCGGCGGGACGAGGCAAGGGCGGCAAGCGGGGCGGAGGCGCGGACGGTGGCGGAGAAGACATCCTGAACGAAGAGCCGGCGGCCCTTCACGAGATCGCCCAGACCCGCTACCTCAACTACGCGCTCTCGGTCATCACCAGCCGCGCGCTCCCGGATGTGCGCGACGGCTTGAAGCCGGTGCAGCGCCGCATCCTCTACACGATGTGGCAACAAGGCCTCCGCGCCGACGCCAAGCATCGCAAATGCGCCAAGGTCGTCGGTGACGTGATGGGTAATTACCACCCACACGGCGACGCCTCCATTTACGACGCGCTCGTGCGCATGGCGCAGCCCTTCAGCTTGCGCGCGCTGATGGTCGACGGTTCCGGTAACTTCGGCTCGCTCGACGGCGACCCGGCGGCGGCCTTCCGCTACACCGAGTGCCGGCTGGCCCCGCTCGCCCACGAGCTGCTCCAGGAAATCGAGCAAGACACCGTCCATTTTCGGCCGAACTACGACGGCACCAAGTTCGAGCCGGTGGTGTTGCCCGCCGCCCTCCCCAACTTGCTCGTCAATGGCGCCACCGGCATCGCGGTCGGCATGGCGACGAACATTCCGCCCCACAACCCGGAAGAGGTCGTCAACGCGGCCATCCGCCAGTTGGACGCGTTGGTCGAGGGCAAGCAGCTCTCGGCGCGCGAGCTGGCGCGCACCATCAAGGGCCCGGATTTTCCGACCGGCGGTCAGCTCGTCTCTTCGGCCGAAGAGATCAAGCAGGTGTACGAGACCGGTCAGGGCGGCCTCAAGCTGCGTGGCACCTGGAAGCTCGCCGCGCCCACGAAAACCGGGCAAATCGTGCACATTACGAGCATCCCGTACACGGTCAACAAGGCCGATTTGGTGACGAGGATCGCGGACGTGGCGCTGGCCCGCAAGATGCCGCTGCTCGTCGACGTCAAAGACGTCTCGACCGACGAAGTGTGCATCGAGCTCGAGCTGAAAAAGGAAGCCGACCCGTCCAAGGTGCTGGCTTACCTGTTCAAGCACACGCCGCTGCAGATCAACTTCGCGGTCAACATGACGTGCTTGGTGCCCACCGAAAACCCCGAGGTCGGTCGCCCCGAGCGCATCGATCTGGCGCAAATGCTGTGGCACTTTTTGCATTTCCGCCTGGAAGTGGTGACGCGCCGCCTCGGCCACGAGCTCAAGGCGCTGGCCAAGCGCATCCACATCCTGGAAGGCTTCGAGAAGGTCTTCGACGCGCTCGACCAGATCATCAAGATCATCCGCGCCTCCGAAGGCAAGGCCGACGCCGCCCAGAAGATCATGGCCAAGTTCAAGCTCGATGACGAGCAGACCGACGCCATCTTGGAGCTGAAGCTGTACCGCCTGGCCCGGCTCGAAATTCTGGTCATCCAAAAGGAGCTCAAGGACAAGCGCAAGCGCAGCCGCGAGATCAAGGGCCTGCTCGAGGAAGAAGAGTCGAAGGGCCGCTGGGGTATCGTCCGCCAAGAGCTGACGGACCTGCTCACGCGCTTCGGCAAAGAAGCCAAGCGTCGCACGCAGATTCAGGAAGTCGGCAGCGAGCAGGAGTTCAGCGAAGAAGAGCTGATCGTCGCCGAGGACGCCTATGTTTTGGTCACCAGCGACGGCTGGATCAAGCGCCAAAAAGAGGTCAAGGACATCGCGACCACACGCCTGCGCGAGGGCGACGCGGTGTTGGCGTGTGAGGTCGGCTCGACCCGCGCGAGCATGGTGTTCTTCTCGAATTTCGGCACCGCGTACACCAGCCGCATCATCGACGTGCCAGCCACCAGCGGCTACGGCGAGCCGATCCAAAAGCTGTTCAAGCTCAAAGACGGCGAGCGCATCGTCTCCGCGTTGTCGCTCGATCCGCGCGTGATCGGTGACATTTCCGAACGCGACGGCAAGCGCCCGAAGACGTTCGGCGTCGCGGCCACCAGCGACGGCTATGCCTTGACCTTCGGTCTGGCGATCTTCGCGGAGCCCAGCACGCGCGCCGGTCGCCGCTTCGCCAAGCCCGCCGAAGGCATGGAAGTGGTGAGCGCGGGCAAAGCCACCGGCGGTGAGCCCGTGATTTGCGCGACCAAGCAGGGCCGCGTGTTGCTCTCGCCGGTCAACGACATCAACTACCTGTCCGGCCCCGGCAAGGGCGTCGTGCTCGTCAAGCTCGACGACAAGGACGACGCCGTGGTCGGTTTCATCGTCGCCAAGGACAAAAAGCAGGCGCTGGTGCTCGAGAGCTCGGGCGGCGGCGAGCGCAGCGTCACGGCTTCGGACTACAAACCGACCGGCCGTGGCGGCAAGGGCCACGAAGTGCTCAAACGCGGCACGTTCGTGCGCGCCATCCCCCAACCCCCGGAACCGCCCGCGCCCCTCGAGGCGTAGCAGAGAGCTCGCATGGCAAGCAGCAAGTATACGGGCGACGACATTCAGGTGCTCGAGGGTCTCGACCCCGTGCGCAAGCGCCCCGGTATGTACATCGGCGGCGTCGGCAGCGCCGGCCTGCACCACTTGGTCTGGGAAATCTTCGACAACTCGGTCGACGAGGCCATGAACGGCCACGCCTCCGAGATCGGCGTCACGCTGCACAAAGACGGGCAGAGCGTGACCGTGGTCGACAACGGCCGCGGCATTCCCGTCGACATGAACGCGAAGCTGAAAAAGCCTGCGCTCGAGATCGTGTTCACGGTGCTGCACGCTGGCGGCAAGTTCGAGCAGGGTAACTACAAGACCTCGGGCGGTCTGCACGGCGTCGGCGCCTCGGTCACGAACGCGCTGTCGTCGAAGCTCGTCGTCAACGTCAAGCGCGACGGCGTCGAATGGCAGATGGAGTTCAAGCAGGGCAAGCCGACGGGCAAGCTCCACAAAGTGGGCGCGGCGCGCGGCACCGGCACGACCGTCTTCTTCAAGCCCGACCCCACCATCTTCCCGCGCATCGACTTTTCGGCCGACACCATCCGCGAACGCCTGGAGATCGCCAGCTTTCTGCACCGCGGGCTGAAGGTGCGCTTCATCGACGAGCACGGCGGGCAGAAGTACGACTTCACCCACGCCGAGGGCATCGTCGACTACGTGCGCCAGCTCACGACCAAGGGCCAGAAGAAAGCCGTCCACGAGCCGCCGTTCGTCATCAGCAAAGACGGCGAAGCGCGTATCGAAGCCGCGTTCCTATGGACGGAAGCCACCGACGAGTCGCTGCGCAGCTTCGTCAACGGCATTCCTACCGGCTCGGGCGGCACCCACGAGAATGGTTTACGCGCGGGCGTGGCCAAAGCCGTGCGCAACTACATCGACACCCACAACCTGGCGCCGCGCGGCGTGAACATCGCCGCCGAAGACATCCGCGAAGGCATGCTGGGCGTGCTCAGCGTCTTCATCGCCGAGCCGCAGTTCCAGGGTCAGACCAAGGACCGCCTCAACAACCCCGAGCTGCAATCGGTGATCGACAGCGCGGTGCGGCCGGTGCTGGAGCAGTGGCTGAACTCGAACCGCAGCGTCGCCGAGCAGATCGTGGCGCGCATCATCTTGTCCGCGCGCGCCCGCGAAGCGTCGCGCGCCGCCTCCGCATCGGTCTCGCGCAAGACCGCCACCAGCGGCCGGCTCACCTTGCCCGGCAAGCTCGCCGACTGCTTGTCGAACAACCGCGAAAACACCGAGCTGTTCATCGTCGAAGGCGAATCGGCAGGCGGCTCGGCCAAGCAGGGTCGCGATCGCAACACCCAGGCGATCTTGCCTCTGCGCGGCAAGGTGCTGAACACCGAGGGCCTGGCCCTGACCAAGGTGCTCGAAAACAAGGAGATCGCCGACTTGATCACGGCGCTCGGCGCCGGCATCGGTCCGAGCTTCGATCTCACGCGCGTGCGCTACCAACGCATCGTGCTCTTGGCCGACGCTGACTCCGACGGTCACCACATCACGACGCTGCTGCTCACCTTCTTGTACCGACACATGCCCGAGCTGATGAAGCAGGGTCGCGTGTTCGTAGCCGTGCCGCCGCTCTATCGCATCGACATCGGCAAAGAGACGTACTGGGCCGGCGACGACGCCGATCGCGATCGCCTGCTGGTCGAAAAACAAAAGGGCAATGCCAAGCCCGAGATCACGCGCTTCAAGGGCCTCGGCGAAATGATGCCGAAGGTGCTGTGGGACACCACGCTCAACCCGAAGACGCGACGCATGCTCAAGGTCGGCATCGCCGATGCGCTCGAAACGGACCGCATCTTCGGCGAGCTGATGGGCAAAGACGCCTCGGCGCGCTTCCATTTCATCATGGATCGCGCGGACGAAGCCGCCGACCTCGATGTGTGAGCGCAGCGCGCGTCACGCGCTATAGGCCAACGGGCCGCAAATCTGGCGCACAAATGCCGCCGAGCGGCGCCAGTCGCGCACCGGCGGGGCGCGAGCAACCCACGAATTTCCCACGATTTTTGCCGATTATTGCCCATCCACTGGCCTAGCTTGAGGGCCGCGCTGGTCTGGGCTAACGCGAGGCCCCGGTTTGCTGCTTTCCCCCCGAGAAACCTCGATCTCCGTGCAGAAGCTTTTCGTCACTTTCGCAGTTTTGTTCGCGCTGCTTCTGCCCTCGGCGGCCCGGGCTCAAACGCCCGAAGATCCCGGCGCCACCAACGGGGGCCCCGGTCCGAACGCGGCCCCGCTGCCACAGAGTGAAGGCGAGCTGGCGCGCGGCCTGCCCATCCTCAAGATCGTGGTCGCGGGCAACCGCCGCATCACGCCGGAGGACGTCGTCACTTACCTGCGCGAGCGCACCGGTCAGGAGTTCTCGCCGGAGGTGCTCACGCAGGACGTACGCGAGCTGTACGGCTCCGGCTTCTTCGACGACATCGAGGTCGATCTCGAGCGCCTGCAAGACGGCGTCATTTTGCGCTTCGTGGTTCGCGAGCGACCCAGCGTCAACGCGGTCACGTTCGAGGGCAACAGCGAGATCGAGAAGGACGACCTCAAAGACGGCGTCGAGCTCAAAGCCAACACGATCCTGAGCCCGCCCGCGATCCGCCGCAGCATTCAGAAGATCCGCGACATGTACGCCGAGAAGGGCTTCTTCTTGGCCGAGGTCGAGAGCGAGACCGTTCCTCAGAAGAACAACGAGGTCGAGGTCAAGTTCAAGATCCGCGAGCAGGGTCAGGTCAGCGTCAAGCGGGTCACGTTCATCGGCAACGAGAGCATTTCTACCGACGAGCTGCGCTCGTTGATGTTCATCGGCAACCCCGGCATCTTGGCGTTCGGCTCGGGCGGACCCTTCCGCCAGGACGCTTTCGAGCGCGACATCGCCGTCATCAGCGCGATGTATTACGACCGCGGCTTCTTGGCCGTGGCCGTGAGCACGCCGCGCGTCATGCTCACGCCCGATCGCACCGGTATCGAGATCGCGATCACGATCGAAGAAGGGCCGCGCTACAAGATCCGTCAGCTGCGCGTCTTCGAGCGCGGCGAGGGCGGCAAAGAGGTCGACCCGATCGGCGGCCGCCGCAACCTGCGCATGATGGTGCGCGCCAAGAGCGGCGACTACTTCAACCGCGCGGCTCTGCTCGAAGACCTGCAGGCCATCCGCACCATGTACCGCGACCACGGCTACGCCAACGTGGACGCCAACCCCCAGACTCAGCTCGACCCCGCCACCAACGAAGTGGACGTGATCGTGCCCGTCGAGCGCGGTCCGCTCGTTCATTTCGAGCGCATCGAGATGCGCGGCAACGCCAAGACGCGCGACAAGGTCATTCGTCGCGAGCTGGAGGTGTTCGAAGGCGGGCTATTCCACGAAACGAAGCTCGAGCGCAGCAAGCGCCGCGTTACCGCGCTCGGCTACTTCGAGCGCGTGGACGTGTCGATGGAGCAAGGCTCCGCGCCCGACAAGATGAACGTGTACATCGAGGTCGCGGAGCGCCCGACCGGCACGTTTCAGGTCGGCGCCGGCTTCTCGAGCGTCGAAAACTTCATCGCTACCGCGCAGATTCAGCAGGCCAACCTGTTCGGCAACGGCCAGAGCCTGTCGTTGCAGGGCCAGTTTTCCAGCCTGCGGCAGCTGATCAACGTCCACTTTTTCGAGCCGTACTTTCTCGACAGCAAGTTCAACGCCAGCATCGATTTGTACGATCAGCAGCGATATTACCGCGACTTTGCCCAGGCGAGCTTGGGCGGCGGCCTGACCTTCGGTTATCCGCTGATCGAGCCCGAGCTGTACGCATCCATCTCCTACACCGGCGAGATGGACACGGTGTCGACCGATCGCCAGCCGCCGCTCTTGGGCACGTCTTCGCAGATCAGCGTCTTTCAACGCCTGCCTTTGGCGAACCTGTTCAACGACGGCTTCACGTCCAGCATCCGCCCCGGCCTGACCTACGACTCGCGCGACAATCGCCTGTTCCCGACCTCCGGCATCTACCTGGCCGCGTCCACGGAGATCGCGGGCAAATACCTGGGCTCGGAGAACGAGTTCATTCGTCACAAGGTCACGGGTCGCTTTTACTATCCGCTGTTTTGGGGCTTCGTCGCCAAGCTGAACACCGAGTTCGGCCACGTCACCAGCCCGTCGAACGAAGGCGTGCCCATCTTCGCGCGCTTCTTCTTGGGTGGCATTTACGACCTGCGCGGCTTCGAGTTCCGGAGCGTCGGCCCGCGTCTGCCCCTCACCTCGTCGACCGATCCCAACAGCCCGCCGATCCAGAACGGCGCCAATATCGGCGGCAATTTGCAGTATTTCCAGAACCTCGAGCTCGAGTTTCCGATCGTCGAATCGGTGGGCTTGAAGGGCGTGCTGTTCACCGACGCCGGTAACGCCTGGAACTTGGAGCAGAATTACTGCAAGGCGGCCCAGGGCGTCATCAACGAGGAGACCAGCCCGTGTTTCCGCGGGCTGGCCAGCATCGCCCACCTGCGCACCTCTTACGGCTTCGGCTTCCGTTGGTTCTCGCCGCTAGGCCCGCTACGGTTCGAGTGGGGGTACCCTTTCAAGCCGCTCTCGTACGAGCAGGCTTCCCAATTCGAATTCACCATCGGCAACTTCTTCTGATGCCCCTATCGCGCGAAGAGCACGACCCTGAATCGCCCTCACCTGGTAGCGGGGCCCCCGCCACGCCGCGCGTGAGCGGTGAGCTGCGGGTCGATGTCGCGGCGGCGGCAGGCGCCACGGACACGCCCGCGCCCCAAAGCAGCATGCGCGCCGCGCAGGGCGAGGAGCTGGCCGTCGTATCGGAGCCCAGCGACACGCTGCTGTCGGCCGGCAAACCGGCAGATCGGCTGGAGCTGCTCTTGGAAGACCGGCTGGCCGTGGTCGATCAACGTTTGCGGGAGGTCGACGAGCGTCTGCACGACGTCGACTCACGCCTTTTGGTTTTGGAACAGAAGAAATCGATCGCAGCGCCGGAGCCGCGGCAAAAGTCGTGGCTCTGGATCGCGTTTTTGATCGCGATTGTCGTCGTTTTCCAACTACTGCGCAGAGTGCGCTAGCCGCGCACAGGACTGACTCGATGCAAGACGATCCCAGAGAGCCGAACCATCCGCAGGAGCAGCCGATCAGCATCCAGGACGAGATGCGCACGTCGTATCTCGACTACGCGATGAGCGTGATCATCGGCCGCGCCATCCCGGACGTGCGCGACGGTTTGAAGCCCGTTCATCGCCGTATTTTGTACGCCATGCGCGACCTGAATTTGTCGCCGGGCGGCTCGTACAGCAAGTGCGCCAAGGTCGTCGGCCAAGTGCTGGGCAACTACCACCCGCACGGCGATGCCAGCGTTTACGACGCGCTCGTGCGCATGGCGCAGGACTTTTCCATGCGCCACATGCTGGTCGACGGCCAGGGCAACTTCGGCTCCGTCGACGGCGACCCGGCGGCGGCTTACCGCTACACCGAGTGCCGCCTGGCTCGCATCTCGAGCGAGCTCTTGGCCGACATCGAGAAGCAGACCGTCGACTTCTCGCCCAACTTCGACGAGTCGTCGGAAGAGCCTGACGTATTGCCGGCGCGCTTCCCGAACCTGTTGGTCAACGGCTCCGGCGGCATCGCCGTCGGTATGGCGACCAACATTCCGCCCCACAATCTGGTGGAGGTGATCGACGCTACGATCCTGCTCATCAACCAGCCGGACTGCACGATCGCCGACATGATGAAGCACGTCGTCGGCCCCGATTTCCCGACCGCGGCCATGATTTACGGTCGCTCGGGCATCGCTCAGGCGTACCTGACCGGGCGCGGCAGCTTCATCATGCGCGCCCGCACCGAAATCGAAAAGGTGCAAGGCTCCAACGATCGCGAGCAAATCGTGGTCACGGAGCTCCCTTTCCAGGTAAATAAGGCCCGCTTGCACGCCAAGATCGGCGAGCTGATGCGCGACAAGCGCATCGAAGGCATCCGTGAGGCTCGCGACGAGAGCGACCGCGACGGCATGCGGCTCGTGCTCGAGCTGAAGAAGGACGTGTTCCCGACGGTGGTGCTCAACCAGCTCTACCGGATGACGGATCTCCAGGCGTCGTTCGGCATCATCAACCTGTCGATCGTCGACGGTCGCCCCGCCGTGCTCGACCTCAAGGAAACGCTGCGGCTGTTCGTGGAGCACCGCCGCGACGTGGTCAGCCGTCGCACGCGCTTCGAGCTCGCCAAGGCCGAAGGCCAGCGCGACATCGTCGAAGGTTTGGGCATGGCGATCACCGAGGTCGACCTCGTGATCAAGACCATCCGTCAGTCGCGTGACCCGGAGATCGCGCTGCAGGCGTTGATGGCGCTGCCGCTCAAGGGCCTGGAAGACTTCGTGAAGCGCGCGGGTCGGCCCGAAGCCGAGGTCGAAGCGGCCCGTGAGCGCGGCGACTACCGACTGTCCGAGCGCCAAGCCAAGGCGATCTTGGAGATGCGCCTGGCTCGCCTGACCGGCCTCGAGCAAGAGAAGCTAGCCGGTGAGTACGGCGCGCTTTCCGATGAGATCACGCGCCTGCGCGCCATTCTCGCCGACGAGAAGATCTTGATGGCGTTGATCAAGGGCGAGCTGGAAGAGGTCAAAGCCAAGCACGGCGAAAAGCGCCGCACCGAGATCGTCGACAACGAAGCCGAGATTCAGATCGAGGATTTGATTCAAGAGGAAGAGATGGTCGTGACCATCTCCCACTCCGGCTACATCAAGCGCACCCCGGTCTCGACCTACCGCGCGCAGAAGCGCGGCGGCAAAGGGTCGAGCGGCATGGAAGCGCGCGACGACGACTTCGTCACCCAGCTGTTCATCGGCAGTACCCACAGCTACGTCTTCTTCTTCTCGACGAACGGCAAAGTGTTCGTGAAGAAGGTGTACGAGGTACCGCTGGCCGCGCGCAACGCCAAGGGCCGCGCCATCGTCAACTTCCTCGAGCTGCAGCCGGAAGAGAAGGTCGCGACGATCGCCCAGGTCACGGCCATCGAAGCCGGCTGGTACGTCACGACGGTTACGCGCGCGGGTCAGATCAAAAAGACCGAGATCATCGAGTACGAGAACTATCGCGAGAAGGGCATCATCGGCGTCAAGATCGTCGAGGGAGACTCCTTGCTCACCGCGATCGTGACCGACGGCAAAGCCGAGTTCTTGATCGCCACGAAAACCGGCCAATCCATCCGCTTCGACGAGCAGCAGGTGCGCCCGATGGGTCGCGGCGCCGCCGGCGTCAAGGCCATCGACCTAGCCGAAGGCGACCAGGTCGTCGGCTTGATCCGCACCGAGCCGGAGCGCCAGTTCGTGCTGGCGGTGTGCGAGCGCGGCTACGGTAAGCGGACGGTGCTCGACGAGTTCCGCCAGCAGAACCGCGGCGGTAAGGGCATCATTTTGATCGAATGCAGCGACCGCAACGGGCCGGTCGTCGGCATCGCCATGGTCAAGCCCAGCGATGAGGTGATGCTGATCACCGATCGCGGCCAAACCATCCGCACCCCCGTCGAAGGCATCCGTGAAACGGGCCGCAACCCCCAGGGCGTCAAGCTGATGAGCATCGCCGACGACGAGCGCGTCGTCGCCATCGAGCCCATCGGTGAAGGTGCGGCCCAGGGCCTCGACGACGAGACCATCGGCGACAGCGAAGCCCCCGCCGCCGAGACCAGAGCCGCCACCGAAGGCGCTGCGGAGACGGGCAACGCCCAGAGCTCGGAGCCTGCCCGCGAACCCGAGGGCGGCAGTGACGATAATGGCGGCCAAGAAAGCTAAAAAGGCGGCCCCTCTCCCCGGCAAAGGTCAGCCCCAAAAAGCATCGGCGAAGCTCGCCAAGCTGCTCACCAAACCGAGCAAAAAGCCGAAGCGCGCGAGCCCCGCGGACGCGCTCGCGCTGTACACGTCGATCCGCGAGCGCCACCCCGATGCTCACTGCGAGCTCGAGCATCGTAACCCGTTCGAGCTGATCGTCGCGACGGTGCTTTCTGCGCAGAGCACCGACGTGATGGTCAACAAGATCACGCCCGACCTTTTTCGTCGCTGGCCGAGCCCGAAAGCGCTCGCCAGCGCCGACCCGGCCGAGGTCGAAAAGGCGCTGTCCAAGATCGGCATGTTCCGTCAAAAGACCAAGAACATCGTCGGCCTGTCCAAGCTCTTGCTCGAAAAGCACGGCGGCCAGGTGCCGCGCACGCTCGACGAGCTGGTGAAGCTGCCCGGCGTCGGGCGCAAGACCGCCAACGTGGTGCTGGGCGTGGCGTTCGGTATGCCGGAAGGCGTCGTGGTCGACACCCACGTCCAACGCATCAGTCAGCGCCTCGCGCTCACGACCCACACCGAGCCCGTCGAGATCGAGCAAGACTTGATGAAGCTGTTCGACCGCAGCTTGTGGGATCCGCTGTCGCACACGCTGATTTTTCACGGTCGCCGCATCTGCACGGCGCGAAAGCCCGCGTGCGCCGGCTGCCCCGTGCAGGAAAAGTGCCCCAGCGCTTTCCACGCCGAGCAGATCGGCCGCAAACCGGCGCGTTTGCGGGGCTGAGCCGGGCCCGGTTGTTCACGCGCGGCTTCTTCTTCTTCCGTCGACTGCTGGCCGACCGCGACTATCGGGTGCTGCTGCTCGGCAACGTGTTGGTCGGGGTCGCTTACTCGTTCGTCATGCCGTTCATGTCGATGTTCGGCACGCGTGAGGTCGGGCTCCGACCGGTGCCGTTCAGCCTGTTCATGACCGCGACCTCGCTCGGCGCCATCACCTGCAGCACCGTGCTGGCGCGTTGGTCGGACGCGCGTTTGGCGCGACGCACGGTGCTGCTCACCGGCGCCGTCGCGGGGTGCCTCGGGTACGTCGGCTTCGCGTTCGTGCGCGACGTCGCGTGGCTGACATTGGTCGGCGTGTTCGTGCTCGGGGTCGGCTCGGTCACGTTCTCGCAGCAGTTTGCCTACGCACGCGATTTGTTCGGACGACGCGGAGTGTCGGCGAACGATATCCCGCTGTACATGAACGTGTTCCGGCTGTTCTTCGCGCTATCGTGGACGGTGGGGCCGGCGATCGCGGCCTGGGTGATGCATTCAGCGGGCTTTCGCGGGCTATTTCTGGTCGCGGCGTCGTTTCTGGGGCTGTTCGCGCTGCTAATCGCCAGCCTCGTGCCCCACATTCCGCCGAGCGAAAGCGCGCGCGCGGCTGCACGCGGCACGCCGCTTTCGCAGGCCCTGCACGTGCCCGGGCTCTCCGTTCATTTCGTCGCGTTCGTCCTGTACTTCGCGTGCTCGTCGATGGGCATGATGAACTTGCCGCTGTTGCTGCTCGGACCGCTGGGCGGTAACGAGCACCACGTTGGCATCGCCTTCAGCGTCGCGCCGTTCTTCGAGCTGCCGTTGATGCTGATGGCCGGCGTGTTGGCGAAACGCTTGGGCTCGCGGCGATTGATCCAAGGCGCGTTCGCGCTCGGCGTCGTGTACTACGGGCTGCTGGCGTGCGTGCGCGCTCCGTGGCAGGTATATCCGGTGCAGGCGCTGAGCGCGGCCATCGTGGCCGTGACGTCGGGCATCGCGATCACGTTCTTTCAAGACTTTTTACCCAACCAGGCGGGCTCGGCGACCAACCTGTATTCGAGCGCGCAGCGGATCGGTTCGACGACGGGCTACCTATGCTTGGGTTGGCTGACCGAGTCCGTGGGCACGCGCGGCGTGTTCGTCGCCTGCTCGTGTGGCGCGGCAACCGCCGCGGGCATCTTGCTGGCCCATGGCGCGCGGCGTGCGGCCACCCTCACAAGTGGCGCATGAAACGTCCGGGGGTGTGCCAGGCTGCGCCTTGCCGGGCCGAACCGTAGCGACTTTCCGCGTATTTCGCGTGGATGTGTATTGGCACACCGCGTGCGTTCAGCGGAGCATGTCTCTCAAGCGTTTGCTGCCGGGCTGGGGATTGCTCATCGTAAGTGCAGCAGCAGCTTGCGAAGCGAGCCACGGCGATAGCCCAGGAAGCGCCGAAGCCGGGGCGTCAGGAGCCGAAGCGAGCGGGGCCAACGGCGGAGAGGCTGGCAACGGCGGGGGCGGTAATGCTGGCGGCACCGACGCCGGCACGGCCGGGCAAGCCGGCAACGGTTGCATTCTGGACGACGCCGCCGGGGCGGACGGAGAAGCGGCGCGGCCGGGATGCCTCACCGTGACCGTGCCAACGCTTCCGTTTCTAATCGAGCGTCTGCCGGATCCGGGCGAAAATGTTTGTACGAGCTCCGGCGGGTGCGCGATCGGGCCTTGGCTCATGGTTTTCCGCTCGCTTCCCGATGGCGATTTGGAAGGGGCGCTGGTTTCCACGCAAGACTCCTTGTGGCCCGCCGACCACGAGAGGGAAGCGGCAGCGTTCCGGCTGCATTCCGAAGACGGCGTGTATCGGTTGTCCGACCGTACGAAGGCGACGCTTGCCTCGTATACCTACAAGACGAGCTTCGGGATCGCCCGCGTGCCGGGCGTTTGCTTGGCGGCGCCGGGAGTTGCGTTCGGAATCGACCGCGACGTTCGCGAGGGCAACGCGTTCCGGTTCTTCGACGTCGATGGTGACGGCGTCGCCGACACCCTCACGCTCAGCGGAATCGGGGTGGGCCTCGGCGTTCGCGGCGGAGACTATAGCTCCGATTGCAGCGACGAACCTTTGCCGCTGCAAACGCAGGGGCGTGTCGTCGACACCGTCATCGACCTGCACGCGGCCGGCGACGTCCTGAGGCCGGAGCTGCTCGTCGACGGGGGCTTTCTCGAGCAAGGCTCCGCGCGAGTTCGGGTCTCCCCCTCCCGCTGGGTCGACGCTCAGCCCCTGACGCTGTCCGGCTTCACCTACGGCTTCCGTGCGAACGTCGTGATCCAACCCGGCGCTCCCCTCCTTTGGCAGATCGAAGGGGCTGACATCCTGGGTCGTCAGATCGGAGGGGACGTGTCGGTGGGGGAAGCGGAGCCGTGGCTCAAGGTCAGCGACCCGACCTTCGAAGCTTTCGAGAGCGGCGAAACCTGGGGCACTGGGACTGCAAGCATCGAAGAGCGGTGCAATCCAAGCGACACCGACGTCGCGCCACCGCTGCCAGCCATCTCCGGCGTTCGCTCATTGGTCATCGGCGAATATCGCGACCGCTTTCGCTTCACCCGCACCGCCGAGCAGACGCAGCTCAGCTTCGTCGCATTCGGACAAGTTGGCGTCGAGCTTACGATGGTCGGAACCGAGAGCGAGGAGCCGTTTCGGCAAGCTCCCACCGTGACCGACGCCGACTGCGAGCAATACGCCGCGTTCTGCGCCAAGGTGCCGCCCGGCACGCTCAAGCACTACGCGGTCGCCCTACCTGCCGGCGACTCGGACGTGCTGCTTAGGCTCACGAACGAAGACGGCCGGGACTGGTCGACGGGCGCCGGCACCGACTTGTGCGTCGATGACCTCGAGCTCCAATAAAATGGGCCCGATTCCCGCGCATTTCGGCGGGGTCCAGCGTGACATTGACTTTCATTTTCAGTAAGCTAGGGTCCAGCATCCTCGCAATGCGCCTCGCCTTTCTTGCCGCGCCGCTCGCCGTGAGCGCTGCGCTCCTGGCCCCGCCCGCTCGGGCCACCAATCGGTCGTTCGTGTACACGCAAGAGTCGCGCGTGCTCGCGCCCGGCGAGTCGGAGCTGGAGCCGTGGACGACGTTCCGCGCCGGGCGCAGCCGTTACTACAGCGCCATCGACGGACGGCTCGAGCTCGAACATGGGTTGGCACCGGGCTTACAGCTGGCGCTGTACTGGAACTTCTCGACCCAAACCCAAGACATAGTGCAAGACTCTCTCACGCGCGAGCTCACGCGCGTCACCGACTCCGAGTTTGCGAGCGCCTCCGCCGAGCTGAAATACCAGCTGAGCGATGCGACGGCCGACGCCTTGGGCTCGGCCTTGTACCTCGAAACGACGCTGGGGCCGCGTGAGAGCGAGCTCGAGGGCAAGCTGATCGTGGATCGCAGCATCGGCAAATGGCTGTTGGCCGCGAACTTGAACGCCGAGCTGGAGCTCGAGCCGACACGCGACGCCGATGGCTCGGAGCTCGAAACCGGCTTCGTGCTCGAGCCCGTCTTGGCCGCCGCCTACGCGCTACCGCACGGCGTCAGCGTGGGCGTCGAGCTGCGCGCGCCGCTCGGTCTGGCCGGCGAAGCCGAAAGTCGAACCTTGTTCGGCGGTCCGGTGGCGCGCTTTTCGGATCGCCGCTTTTGGACGGCGCTGGGTGTCCAGCCGCAGCTCGCGGCGTTCTCCGAGCACAGCGCCGACAGCCGCTTGGATTTGAGCCACCACGAGCGGTTGGAAGTGCGCCTGCTAGCGGGGTTCATGCTGTGAAATCCGTGCTGTTCGTCACGCTGTTGCTGGCCGCCCTCGTTGCGTGCGGCGGCTCCGCCATTCCGCAGCCGACCGTCGCCGACACCAACCGTGGCAGCGCCCATTTTCCGGATCTCACGCTGAGCGAGCTGACCCACGGTCGCACGCTGTACATGAGCCGCTGCGGCAGCTGTCACGTGCTCAAACGCCCGGCCGAGCTCCCCCCCGAGCAATGGCAGGTCGAGGTGACCGAGATGCGCAGCAAGAACGGCGTCAAGCTGAGCGACGCCGAAGCGCAGGCCATCATCCGCTACCTGTCGGTAGCGGCTACGGCTGGCTGAGCCGAGCCACGACGTCGGCGGGCGCCTGCACCAGCTCGATCAGCACGCCCTGCCCCGACTCGGGCTTGTCGGCGCTCGGCTTGGGATGAATGAAGCAGACGTCGTGACCGGCCGCGCCCGGCCGAATGCCGCCCGGCGCGAACCTCACGCCGCGCGCTTCGAGCCAAGCGTGAGCGGCGCGCAAGTCGTCGACCCAGAGCCCGATGTGATTCAAGGCCGGCTCGTGCACGCGCGGGGCGCGCGCCGGGTCGAGCGGTTGCATCAGATCGATCTCGATTGGCGTCGAAGCGGGCCCAACGCGCAAGATGTCTTCGATCACGTTCTCGGCCGCGCTCTGATAGGTGCCGTGGAGCTCGACGCCCAGCAAATCGCACCAGAAGTGACGCAACCGCGCGCGGTCCAAGCCGCCGATCGCGAGCTGTTGGACGCCCAAGACCCGAAACGGACGCGCCTCGTCCGACATATTTCGCCTCAGGGCACGCGAACTTGCGCACCGAGGCTCAGCTCGAGCTCGGTGTGGATGTAGCGCAGGACGCCCGTCGTCATGCCCGCGTTCACGTAGACGCCGAATGCACGCGCAAAGTCGTACTGAGGCCCCACGCCCAGATGGAACAGAAAGTCGGTCTTGTAGTCGGGAGTCTGCCCGTTATCGAACCTCCACTGCGCGTTATCGGCGCCACCTTCGACCTCGACTCCCACCGCCGGCTCGACGAAGATTTTGAACTTGGAGTCACTCATCGTGTAAATGCGCGCGCCGGCGCCGAATGCCGTGATCGCCTTGGTGTTGGTCGAGGCCTCACCGGCGAGACCGAAGCGCGCCCACACGTAAGGCTCGGCAAAGTCGACGATGGCGAAGCTGAGCGCAACGTCGACGGCCATCGGCGCGGCGTTGCCGCAGAACTTTTGCTCGTCCTTGTCGACGACGCCTTTGGGCGAGTGGCAGAACGGCGACTTGTCGTAGCGAAAGATCATGCGGTAGCCGCCGACGATGTCGGCGCGCAGCCCGAACTGCATGCCATGGCCGAACTGTTCGTCGGCGTGCTCGCCACCGCCCTTGTCGTCAGCGCCGCCGTGCTCGTCGCGCGTGGTGGACGCGAGCTCGGACGAGGTCTTGGGCTCGGTGGAACCCGCGTCGGCCGAGGAATCGCTTCCGTTGCTGGCCTTGGCGGCGCTAGCGGGCCCCTGTTTGGATTCGAGCGAAACCTTCGGTTCCTCCGCACCGGTTGGGTCAGCGGCGGCGGCCGCCGAGGACAGAGCCAAGCCCAACACAAAGCACGACGCAGAAAGTCCCGTCTTCACGGGTCGGACGATAGTCCAGATCGTCAGCGCTTCGCTACGGGGGCGGCGCTGCGGGCAGTACCGGTGCGGGTCCAATCCCGCTCCACGCCGACGGGCAGCAAGCTCAAGTCGAGCGACTGGCCTCCGGCCTCGGCAGAAATCGTGGCTTTGCCGTCCCAGGTCTCGGGCTCCGGAATGACCAGCGAGGGCTGAGCCTTCAGCTTCTTAAGCGTCTCGACTTCGGCACGGAGCGCCAGGATGCCGAGGCCGGACAACAGCGGCACCAGGGACGTCGGAATGAAAGGTGCGATCACCACCCGAACGTTCTCGGCCAGCTCCGCGGCGCGACGGGCCACCCAGCGCACGTCGTCGAGCGACTCCAGCACCAAGGCGCTCGGCTGCGTGGGCGAGCCGCGCAGGCTCGAAACGGCCAGCGTGGTCACACCCGAGAAGCCATGCGCGCGCAAAGTCTCCGCCGCCGGCACCTTCGCCCCGTCGGGCTCTTTGCCCTTGCCCTTGGCCTTGCGGACGATCAGCACGTCGTCGGTGGGCAACGTGCGCGGCACCGTGACGCGAACCGGGCGTTTGAACGAGCGGGGATCACCCACCGCGCCCGTCGCCACCGCAAACGCGATCGTTTCGGCCGACGCCACGACGGCCCGCTCGAGGTGGGGAGCCGCCGGCTCGGCGTCGAACGCGCGCATCGAAATGCCGGTCGGCGGCGGCGGGTAAAGCTCGCCCGTCAGCAACCGCGAGTCCGGCTCGATGAGTCGCGCCCCGGTGGCGATCAGATCGACCAACGCCCCCGACTGCGCCAGCACCTCGAGCGCCTGACGCGACGGGGGTGCGACGAGCAGATCGAGCTTGGGCGGTACGCGCTTGCTCTTCAACAGCGCCGCGGCGGCCAAGAGGTCGCGCAACGATGCGCCCGAGTCACCACCGAGGATGACCTGGCTCACGGGCTTGCCGGCGAGCTCGCGGACCGGCTTCACGATGCCGTCCTCGTCCAAGATCAGTGGATCGACCGCGGACAGATCGACGGTGATGACGTCGTCACAAGGAGCGCCCGGATCCGGCAGCAAGCTGCGGTGGGCCTTGGAGCGGCGTTGGTCGCGTAGATAAACCTCGGTCTTCTCGTCGCTGACGAAAACCGAGGCGGCAGCCCCGAGCTGGGGAGCCAACGCCGCCAAAATGGCGCGTTCCGACACCGAAAGCAGCCGCGCGCTGGGACCCGCGAACTCGATCACCACCGGTGCGCCATGCTCGAGATCGATACGACGGATGGCGTCGCCGAGGCCGCGACGGATGAGCTCGAGGCCCACGTCTCGGACGCACACGAACGGGCGCACCCGACCCGAGAGGAGCACCTGCACGCTGCGAGGCGGCCGCAGCAGGGCCGCGCCAGTGATGAGCGCCTCGGCCAACTGCGCCGGAGCCGCCACGAGCGTGAGCATGCCCGCACCGCCGAGGGCGGCCAGGCGCGGCTCGTCAGTCAGCGCCAGACGCGCGGGACTGCCGAAGCGCTCCAGGTGGACCTGGGCCGGAAAGCCAATACCCGGCCGCGCTACCAACATGCCGAGCGCCAAGGCGTCGCGGTAGGCCCGAGCGCCAATGCCCGGTCGTGGGTCGGCCACCTGCGTGACACAGCGCGTGTCGTACGCGATGCCCACTTCGGGCACGCACTTCTTGCCGCCGAGCAGCGCGATCTCGGCCAGCACGCGATCGGGATCGCGTGCCAAGATCACCTGGTCGACCTTTACCCGCGGGAGGTCGGCAGAAAGCTGAGCATCATCCGCGCGACCAGCGAGGATTTTCTGGGTCATTGTGCGGGGCGGATCCCCCGCTCGCGCGCGCATCGGAGACGGCTACCTTCTCGCTCGTTTGGACCGATGACGTGGTCCCTCGGGCGGACGGGCAAGGTAGCCGCTCGATGTCGGCAGGGTCAAGCCGTTCCGGCCCCCTCGCCTATCCGGCCTTCGCTCGGCCGCGCGCGGGGCGCAAGTGCCGCCGGCGCATCGCGCTCTTTCCTGGTCGTTTTTCGGTTCCATCCACAAAAAACGTTTTGGCTCATGACGCTGCCCCCAGCCACCCTTCATCTTCGGCCCAAGAGTCGGCTGCCCCCGCCCGCTCCGCGCGTTCCTGGCGAAAATTCACGCGAATCGACAAAACCCGCTAGTCTTTGCCCCCATGTTCAAAGAGGCGCTGGAGCGCGCAGTCACCGGAACCGATGGCGGCATTGCCGGGCTACTCATGGACTTCGAGGGGATCCCGCTCGAAAGCTACGCCCGAGAGGGCGCCGCGGTCGATATCGAGGTCGTCGGCGCCGAGGTGAGCGTCGTCGTGAAGGCGATTCAGCGCGCCACCGAAATGCTCGACGCCGGACCGACCAGTGAGGTCTCGTTCAGCAGCGAGAAGATGGTGACGCTGGTGCGCGTGATCAACGAGACCTATTTCGTGGCCATGACCATGACGCCCGAAGGCAATTTGGGAAAGGGCCGTTACCTCTTGCGCGTGATGGCCCCGGGCTTGGCTCAGGAGCTCGAAGCGTGAGCCCGCGCGGCGCCCAGCGTCGCAGCGCGTCCGGCAAAAACAAGCTGAAGATTCTGGTGTTGAGCGGCCCCAACCTGGATCGCTTGGGCACGCGCGAGCCGCACATTTACGGCCACACCACGTTGCCGCAAATTCACGAAGGCCTCGTGGCGCTCGGCAAGGAGCTCGGCGCCGCCGTCGAATGCCGCCAAAGCAACCATGAGGGTGATCTCGTGGGTTGGATCGGCAGCGCGAGCGACGATGGTTTCGCCGGCATTTTGATCAACGCGGGCTCGTACACGCACACGTCCTACGCCGTGCACGATGCGATCAAGGGCTCGCCATTGCCGGTGGTCGAGGTGCACATCTCCAATCCGGAAGCGCGCGAAGCTTTCCGCCACGTCTCGGTGATCGCAGCCGCGTTCGTAGCCAAGGTGGCCGGCTTCGGGCCGGATTCGTACCGCACCGCGCTCGAAGCCCTGTTGCGACGTTTGGCAGGCTGAACCCTCGGAATATGGCGATCTCGGGCTGCCAAGCTGCAGCCTGAATCGCAGAACCTTCCGTAGCGGATCT
>Ga0164241_10002413_pt1 | contig 20404 bp, 16 predicted proteins | sample OricomyardsoilBY_FD_108780 | JGI IMG/M metagenome (GOLD analysis project Ga0164241, IMG submission 108780) | Backyard soil microbial communities from Emeryville, California, USA - Original compost - Back yard soil (BY) | ecosystem: Environmental > Terrestrial > Soil > Unclassified | place: USA... | reverse complement strand
TATATCCCGTGTACACATATACTTGAAAGTGTAGATGTGGAATATAGGTATACCCGGTCATTCCAACTTTGGATATCTCGTCGCCGGCAAGAACCTTTTGATTTAATTTGACCTTGGAGCTCTGGTAATCAAGGTGGTCATATCTAGAAAATTCTCCATTTGAATGTCTAATAGTAATAAAATTAGTGAAAAACCAATAAGAAGCATCAGGTCCCCCAACATAAAAATCATCGTTGATTTGAGTTACTATGCCTTTCGCTGCGGCAAGAACAGGTGTACCTATAGGGGTAACAAAATCCACAGCATTTCGTAGCTTACCAATATGAGCAGGAGAAGATGATCTATCTATTCTTTGTAACATCTCCATGGGTATAGGGACCACGTACTTGTTTTTAGTCATCATCTAAAAAAATTACTCACCTTACATTGACTATGAACTATCAAACTATAATAAGATCATATATTTCTGATAGCAAGAAACAAGGTTCAAATATGTTAGTATGTTTTATCAATTACCAAAATAAAAGAAAGAAACAATGAAAATTCGAACCCAAATTGATCGGATCAAAAAGCACTTTGCGGCTCAATATTATTTCTTTTATTGCTTTGTTAATGATGTAAGGTACCCAATTCTGACAAATATGTTTTAGAGAGAAATAGCCCTTTACTATATGTCTCAGCTAAAATATCCAGATATGATCTAAACAAAATTTTTCCAATTGGAAAAGAGATACATGAAATAAGAATCTAGAAAATTGATCTGGTAGCACTAGTAGCAGAACTACAAAACCATCTCTACCAGCATTGTCTATTATTAGAATCAAGATTTGATTTTTACCATCTAAATGATTTATTCGCTAGAAAATATGTTGCAACTATTCTATTGTCTATTTATGCAATGCTATACAATCTAGATTGAAATGTCTAAAAATCAAAATAATAAAAAGACTGAAAACCGTGGGGAAAATCTTGTTAACATAACAAGCGAATATAATGAAAATGGAAGACCTCAAGATGAGTCTGAGAGTGTTCTTGACGAAGCAGTAGATAAAGTAAAGGCAGGAACAAAAGCTGTTATCAACAAGGTCAAGGATACCGACAAAGACCTCGGATCTGAATATAATAAAGAAAAAACAAAATAATCTGAAAATAAGAAAAATAAAAGGATACAGTTGAGATTTAATGAACTTCTTGGGTTACCTGTCTTTTCTTTTGGCTGTGATTTTTACGATATCTTTTATAATTTGCTTGGCTGCTCAGCAAATGATAAATTATCATAGTATCATAGAAAAGGCAAGGAAATTTGCGAATAACAAGCATTCTCTAGAGAATTAATCCAACAAAAGACTTTATTTTATAAATTAACAATGTTACGAGATTAGTCATTAGTGACGCGAATAACTGGGAATTTGATGTGGTTATGTTTCAATGATATGGGTTTTAAACGTCCTTTCAGCCTTAGAAAAAGAATATTGGATTTTTCATTTCATGGGTTGTAGATCAAGTTTTAAAAAACTGCAAAAAGACTTTTTAGAGCATTTATTAATAATTTTCAATAGATTCATGGACATTTCAAATCAAAAAACAATTACAGCTAAGAAAGAATCAATTGTATCTTATTATTTTCCATAAAGGGTTGATGCATGTTCAAACCCTCAAGCCCACAAAGTCTACATTTTATCTAAATCCACAAAGTTTTACTGTACATAATATTTTAATATTGTCAAATGAATATTTGGTCAAATTACCATAATCTGGTGATAATCTAATTTGCTTTTTCAGTTTATCAATGCTATTCCTTAATGTTTATGCTCAATGGAAAAACTTTGAAATAAGATGGTAAAATACCAATTGGCTCTCCATCTACAGATACTGTAATGTTATTTTCAAGGTCAGATAACAATGCTATAGCCTGTGATTGACCATAATAGATCTCGTCTTGATTGGTAATAGAATCTTCACCCCTTTTTATATCCACAAGTTTTTCTAGTATTTTGAAACCACCTGAATTTTTTACTATAACGGTATCTAGCAATCCATCATTCATTTCAGCTCTTGTTGCTGCATTAAAACCTCCTCCCATAATACTACCGTTTGATACCATTGCCATCGTCATCTTGGTCAAAAGCGTTTTGATATTTGTATTACCGGTATCGTTAAAGTATTCAATCAATTCACAAACATTGCTTTGATAGGTTGGTAATGTTGCAAGTACTCCTGTAATGGTGGATAGCAGACGACTGCTGATTCTGTCTCTAACCATTTTAGACCTATTTATTATTTCCGCACTAACTCCTATTTCAGCTGCATTTAAAATAATACGACTAACGTAATCTTTATCATCGTTCCTATTGTGGATAACTGCTGTGATAACGTCGATTTTCTTGAAGTTATCCGTAGAAGTCACAGTCTTACAGCATTCTTCAATTTCTGAGGGCAATCCCAACGACTTTACCAAAATATTTCTAGTTCCACCAGGAAGAACTGTTAATATTGCTTCTGAATTAGTAACATCCAGATGAACAAATTTGGACGAATTCTTGTTATCTTTGATGTTCTCTAAGTTAAAGCCTTTATCGATCCTTATTTTGAAAAATCCATTAGCAACTTCATTTATCATCCCATCTCCTCCGATTGGAATTATATTGTTATAACCTTTTTCAAGATATTCTCGTGTTAGAATGGTTCCATCATCGGCTTTCTTTGTAAATATGTATTCGATGTCTTCTCCGAAATATTTTTTTAAAACAGCATGCAAGGAATCCCAATTTTTTCCCGTTTGACCTCCACTTGAATTTGGATTTACTATGACTATGGACTTTTTGGTCATTACTATATTCTTCATGGTATATGTCCGTATTGATTAATGTGTCGGTGCTGTTACTCACAATTGTTGTGAATATTTTGTTTTACCTTTTATTATCTTGATTTGTTTTGATTTCTTTATCGTATGAAAATATCCATTTTTTTTTCCAAAATACCAGTAACGATACTACAGTTATGGCTAGCATAACTATTACCAAAAAGCCAAGATATTTTGGTATTGTGGCTAGGTTGTTTAAATCAAATCCCTGTAAGCCTAATACACCTATCAAAAGTGAAAGAGGTAATACGATGGCAGAAAAGATAGTCAACACTCGCATTGTTTCGTTTATCTGCAAAGATATACTACTCGCGAATAGTTCTCTTGTAGAATTTATTGTATCCTGATAAGATTGAATCATTTCTATGAGCTGATTAACATTATTGAACACGATTTGAATATATTTTATGTCATCTTTGTCTTTTTCCATAGTGGTATGATAGTTGATTATATTTCTAGCATCCCAAAAATATCGTCTAAGGATGATAACCTGCCGAGACAATGTATCCAAATAAGTGAGTACTCGTTTGGATGGTCTATATTGTGCGTCTTTTTCTATGTCAAATACTTTGAGCTCGATTGCGGTCAAAAGCTCTTCATAGTCCTCTATGATATAGGAAATTATACTGTAATAAAGGGCATCGATTGAAGATTCCAAAATTGTTTTTCTATCTGCGAGAATCGTTTTTACTTTAGTTACCAAATCTATTTTATTTGAATGAATTGTGATCAGCCACTTATCTCCTACAAAAAAGTATAGTGGAGAAGATTCAAGATGTTGTAAATTATTAAATTTGAGGTCTAGTAGAATAGTGAACTTACTATCATGCTCTGTTTCTTTTACAACTGGTTTTTTTGATTTTTGTATAACTCGATCTAATGCTTTTTTGTTTAGTGAAAACTTCTTTTCTAAATCTCTAATATCTTCATCTGTAGGATCTGTTATGTCGATCCAAAGATTATGGTTGGTTTTTAGATCTACATTCAAATCATTTTTCTCTTCTATCATTTCTTTTTGATTAAAATAGAAGATAGTTTGTTGCACTATATTTTATATAGTTTTAAGGTATTAATGTATATTTCACATCGCAACATGCCCATCAATCAAGCATTTTTGAAGATCAATTTCTTTGGTAAGATGGTGCAATATGCCATTAATTCTATAATCAAACATCTGGCTACATAATAAAATAATAGAAAAGTCTGAATCAAATTGTTTTCTCAAAAGGGTTGGTAACTTAAAGGTTTCCTTATTTCTCAGGGATTGAAAGCCACCGAAGTCTTATGCGGTCATATGTTCCTATTTATAAAACGTAATTTATTTCTAATATTATTTCACATCTATTATTTATTATTTATTAGACGATACTGTTGGTATAAAATTTGATATCTTTTTAGAAAGATAATTATTCATATAAATGCATTAAAAGACAATGATGTTTTAAGTTTAATTTACATGCAATATGCGATGAAAACACCACATCAACTGATATTTTGCATATTTGGCAAGTTCTAAATATAATTGCATTTTATATAGAAATTACCTAGATCATAACATCCATCACATATTCCCTCCACTCTGTAGAAATATTGCGGGTAGCATTCATTATCTAGATGCGGCATCATGTTCTGCCCACTTTATTTCTACTGAGTTGTATAATTATCGTTGAATATTTCTCCCTCTTGTAGAAAGTTAGATAGGTTAATTGTCTCTGTTCTTGTTTCTAAGAAATCGGATTTAAAGTAGCAGAGATGCATGAACTACAAAATTTAATTTCTTTATTTCATGGAAATATTTTGGGTGGTCATCATCCTAATAACGTGAACTTGCCCGACCTATTTCTAGTATCATTAATATACTTTCTTTCTCAAATATTCAAAGTATTATTAGTAAATTTCTCCATTTAGAATTGGATGTAAATGATCCATTCAAAGAAGTAAAACCTTCTTAGTCATTTCGATAAGAATTACAAAATGATAGATTGTAGTAAGATAGGATTCAGCCTTCAAAACGGCCAGGCATAGTTTTTAAAGGAGTAAAATAATGGTATGAGACACTATGGCAGAATGGTTTTAATAGTAAAAACCTTCAAAGAAATTATTTTATATTTTCGAGTTCTTTAGAACATTCATTACAGACAGTTTCATCCTCTTTTGAAGTGAAAACTTTGCCATACGACGAGCATTTTATCGGATGATCTTTATACATATCTTTATTACATTTACAACAAATTATTAAAACAATTACTATCTTTCATTAATCCGTTGAACCTCTGATAGTCTTCGGCTACTGGTCTAAACTTAAGAAATCCGGGTTCAATTTATTCTAGTTTATGAAATCAAAAATAATATCATGATAAACATAAAGATTGTACAAAGAGAAGATATAACAAAATATAAAAGTCCTTAAATTCTCGGGTGAGAAGGCTATAAAGTATGAGTTATAATGAGCTAACACCAGAGGAAAAGAGGATTATTGTAGATAAAGCTACCGAAGCCCCTTTCATTGGTAAGTATGACAATTTTTATGAAGATGGTACGTTTATCTGTCGAAGATGCAATTACCCCCTCTTTTCATCCAAAAGCAAGTTTGATGCAGGATGCGGATGGCCAAGCTTTGATGAAAGCTTCCAAAATGCAATAAAACGTAAGCCTGATCCTGATGGAATAAGAACAGAAATAGAATGTCATAATTGTGGTGCGCATCTAGGACATGAATTTCTGGGAGAACATTTGACAGATAAAAATACACGGGAATGTGTCAATTCATTATCCATACACTTTATTCCAAAGGGAAAAGAGTTGCCAAAAGTAGTTCATAAATAACAATGTTGAAATCCTACAAGAGTCATCGGCTGTATCAACGCAATATAGATCTTAAAAGAATCCAAGGTACAAAATCTGTTCCTTCTGACTATACAGGAGAAATAGTGAAAACTCTTTATAGTCACATATTATAGATATATTTTAACGAAATTCTATAAAACCTGTTTAATTTTTCTCACTTGTTAATCTTGTACTTGATTTGAACAAAACCAAAATTATATACTGTCGTTTTTAAATGTTTCAAAGATGAATCTTCTAGTAATAACCCAGTAAATGATTTTCCTTTTCCTATAAGTATTGGTACTATAGTAACAGTAATTTCGTCAACCAATCTTGCTGATAAAAAATCTTGAATCACCAATCCTCCATCTATATATATATGATTAATAGACTGATCAGATAGTTCTTTAATTAATTGTTCAGGGGATGATGTGTTGGATATTGTTACAGTTTCCCTTAATTTCTCAGGAATCTCAATATTCTTTGAGGTCAATACAATCATTTTGGTATTATTGTAAGGCCAGTTGTCAAATTTCATAACCTGATCAAAAGTTTTCCTTCCCATAATTATTTGATCTACAGACTCTAAGAAACTTTTGAATCCAAAATCCTCACCAGGAGTTACTTGCTTGTTAGCATCATCTAACCAGTCTATATCTCCATTCTCTCTTGCAATGAATCCATCTAGACTAGTACCAATAAATACAGAAACTTTTACCATTGATACTTTTGTAAAATCATTAAAATAAATGTATTCAAACATCAGTTGAACTAGAATTGTTGAGCTATTCCTTATTCATATTTTTATTATTGATACTCAAAGATCAGTCTTACCCTGTTTGAAACTTGATCTTGGGATTTTTAGATTTTTAGGTTTCTAAACAGGTTAAAGCCCATTCTAAAAGACTATATGGTCTTGATGACTATCGGATCCAGCTTATGATCGTTCCAAATCATAACCTTATATATCCTTGAATATTCCCTAATTCGATGATTATTTCTCATCAGATAAATTTTCTTGATAGGAGATAAGGTGTGGTATAATGTTTTTCTATATCCTGTTTTATTTTTTTTATAAATGGTCACGTGCAACATATATCAAATGGTTAGTTACATCTATCTAAAGGACATATGATTGCGAATCTACAAAAATAATAGCTTTGGCAGAAATGTTATCGAATGGACAACACCGGAAATAAAAGGATTGTTTATATCATTCTATTTGGCATTATCTACAATATTGGTATTATTTGAGCTTTGAGACAAAGTCTGATTTCCAATATGGGAAAGCACATTCTCTTTACCTTTTATCGCGTCTGTATTTTCAGGATTTATAGCCAAAGCTTTGTCATAGTAAATAATCGCTAGATTATAATTTCCAATTTTATCAAGGAAATTAGCTTTATTAGTTAAATCAGGAATATATCTTGGATCTGTAGCCTTAGCCTTGTCATAATAGAAAACGGCTTGAGTATGATTTCCTAGTTTGTCAAGTGCGTAACCTTTGCCAATCATTGCAAGAACGTGTTTTGGATCTAAGGTTAATGCCTTGTCAAAATATGTTATCGCACCTGAATAATTTTCTAGAGCCTCAAGAGCATTTCCTTTGTCATATGATGCAAAAACAACAGTTGGGTCTATAGATAATGCCTGATCGTAGTAAGTAATAGCCTCAGTATAATTCCCTAAATGATAAAAAACTACACCTTTGTTATCTAATACAGTAGCGTTCTTTGGATCCAAAGCTAGAGCCTTGTCGTAAGAGGCAATAGCCTGTATGTAATTTCCTAAGCCTCCATAAGCATTGCCTTTCTCATTTAGTGCAAGAGCATTCTTTGGATCTATTGCCAGAGCCTTGTCAAAGTAGACAATAGATTCATTGTACTTACCTACTTTATTAAGCTCAACTCCCTTGGTAGTCAAAACCGTAGAATCACTAGATGTGGAATTAGAATTTGAGGCTTCTGTTGACAAGCCCAAGCTTTTCAAGGGTATAGAAAAAATAATTACCATACAAAATAGAATAGCAAACAATGAAAATGAGAAATAGGTAATTGGTTGTTTATTAATCACATTATCTGATTAAAAGGGTAACTTATAACAATTGCTAATAATCATATCTTTGTCAATAATAATATTGTATACGACCCAGTAAAACTGGTTTTATTAAACAATCCACTAAATGGATTTGGATTCGTTTCTTTTTCTTCTTTCTACGGATATGTTGGATCAAATGGATAAGTATTTGTTATACTGTCCAAAACGGTAATAATTGAATTAATTAACACTAGTCACAATCCCCATTAAATGATGAAGGTACAACATCCTCGTAATCATCGTGATTTAAAATTCTTTAATTGTTCTTTAAGTTGCGATATTAGAACATCCTTTTCTTTTGTTATCTGTCCTTTATAGTCTCCTAATCTGGCCAAAAAATTTTATTACAAGACTAATTAATACCACAGCAAAATGAGTAAGACTAATTGCCATTTGTTATATCAAGTACAATGAAACCTATCAACAGAAGATCAACATAGAGAAACCCTACATTCTTGCAATAATATTATAAAGTTGTTAACAAGATTTTATAATAATTATAATGATCTGCATAATTTTTATAATTTCTATAACAACTTGCTTTAATAATTCCAAAACTATTAGAATATTAGAGTATTGCAGTCAGTTAGCAAATTCAATATATTTTTTCTTCATAATTCTATATATGAGCAAAGAATTCAGTAGTCCTGCCTCACATATTCTGACACTCTTCGCTATTTGGTCAGATTATTTGCGGGCGTGCAAAGAGATAAACAGACAAGCATATGATTCTGCTGAAGAATCCTTTCAAAGCGGAATGTATCTTTTCATATGTTGCGGTCCATAATAATCTATTCTTTATTTTTTTGAAAGATTTTGAGAAATATTAAGCGAATCACATATTCAAAGAATTTTATTTATCTACTGACTGATTGCCTAATCCAATTTATCCGGCCCATTGATATTTTTTCTTGATAAACAAGTTGGTGATTTACTAAATTGAGTGGTATCAAATATTCATTAAGAAAATACCGCTCCTATATTATAGGATTAGAAGTTTTTGACAGTTAATTATTGTACTCCTTTTGCTGCAGGGTTTGTCTTTAATATATAATACACAAAGCATTGCATCAAAAAACACCAATAAGTAGTCAGAATTCAACAGTGAGGACGGATATCGACCTCAAGCCCACCGGGCGAGTTTGTGATTGGATTAATATGACAATATAGAGTAACATGTCATTGTATATCGAATCCTTTTTGCAATAACCGATGACTTCTCCCTTCCTTGTTGCCTTAGGCATGACGGAAATTTCTAATCTTCGATCTGATTTTCTAGGACAGACATCCACATTTTCTTGTCGCTTTTCCAAAGATTTTCATTTTCGATAAGTTGTGGATATTGTTCAAGAATTAGTCCCAATCCATCAGCCTTGGAAACCAGAGAAATTGCAATACTCTCTATGTTTTCTAAACCAATAGACAAAAGACCCTTTTCTTGAGCGTTAATCAATACTACTTTAGTGGCATTAATGGTATTATCTAATGCGGTTCTAAACACCTTCTTAATCTTTTTGTTTCTCCTACTTGCGGACCACATTTCAAAATAAAAAGGATAAAAATCGGGGTAGATTTTGATATTTTTTCTGAAAGAGTTAATGAAACTTGCAGCAATTTCCTCCTGGGAGTTTCCTGTTATGTCTTTGAGAATAGAATGGGTAATTTGCTTTGAACTGAACTCCAATGCTTGACATGCCAGCTCTTCTTTATTAGTAAAATAATATAGTGGTAACCCCATACTTACTTTTGCAGATTTTGCTATATCAGCGATGGTTGCATTATCGTATCCTTTTTCTGAAAAGACTTTTAAAGCTGTATTTATGATTAACTGGGATTTTTCTTCCTTTGCTTTAGTCCTTGACATCATCATATAACTATCCCGATCCTATATATTATTTGTTTGAACGATCAATCAAAAAGTATATTAATAGAGTAGTTCAAATTGATTGTATGTTCAATCAAAATCAAGAACAAAACAAAATAAATGAATCAAAACTGTACGAGTTTGCAGAAAGAGTAATGGAAGATCTAGCCGCCACATTAAGCTCAGTTATGGTAAATGTTGGAGATAGACTGGGATTGTACGAGGCTTTGGCTAATGCGGACAAACCCTTGGACTCGTATGAGTTGTCAAGAATAACAGGAACATCTGAAAGATGTATACGTGAATGGCTTGCAAATCAGGCAGCAGGTGGCTATATAGTCTATGACAAAGAAACGAAAAGGTACAGTTTTCCACACGAACATGCAATGGTATTAGCTAACATAAATAGTCCAATTTACTTACTTGGAGGATTTCAGGCAGCTTCATCTTATTTTAAGGATGTGGAAAAAATATCTGAGGCATTTAAGACTGGAAAAGGACTTGCATGGGGAGATCATAATCATGATCTTTTTGAAGGTACAGAAAGATTCTTTGGACCGAATTACCGTGCAAATATCATCCCCTCATGGATACCTTCTTTGGAGGATGGCAAGGTAGAAGAAAAGCTAAAAAAGGGTGTAGTAGTCGCAGATGTGGGATGTGGACACGGATTATCCACCATAATTATGGCCAAGGCATATCCTAATTCAAAGTTTGTTGGATTTGATAATCATGGACCTTCAATAAACAGGGCAAGGAAACTAGCTCAAGAGGAGGGATTAGGAGAGGACCGAATTACCTTTGAAATCCAATCAGCAAAGAACTATCCTCTACTGATTCCAGATACCAAATACGACCTTATTACAATCTATGATGCACTTCATGATATGGATGATCCAGTAGGGGCTGCACATCATGCTTTGAAATCTCTAAAAGAGGATGGAACCATTATGCTAGTCGAACCCTTTGCTAATGATAATTTGGAGGACAATCTAACCCCGTTAGGAAGGATCATGTTTGCGGCTTCAGCCTCGGCATGTGTTTTAAGTTCCATGGCTTGCAATGGGCCTGCATTGGGAGCCCAAGCTGGACAATCTAAAATTGCAGAGATTATGGAGAAAGCTGGATTCAAGAGATTCCGGTTAACAACACAAACTCAGGTCAATATGGTATATGAAGCAAAACCCTCCCAAACCTAGAGTTCATGGAATGGTTATAAGTAATGTTACAAGGTCACAATAAAGGAAACTATCAAAGCTTCATTTTATTACGATTAAATTTGAGTTAGGTCAATATCGATAACTGTTTAAGGATCTTCATCATCGTTAAGTCTACCAGTTCAGTCGCAGGTGTCAAATATCATAATAAAGGTTCAATGGAAAAATCTAGACTCATAACATATCAATTACAAAATCCACCATGTAGTACCCCTTTTTAGTAACCCTTTAATGATAAATAGTGCACCATTTTAAAACCTACCAATCCAAATATAAGGAGACTGGTAGTAGTTTATATGAACCAAAAAATATTAGCACAGACAACATTCTCCCTTTCTCAAATAAAAAAGATAAATCAGGAAACAAATTACTGTTTTGATTAGCCGATTGACCATTGAATACCGATTCATTCAGGTATGAAATACCATCGGAGGACGATGATTATCCGAGGATATTACTCCTGTACTTCCTGAACAAGTTTGTTAATGTTATTTTCCTAATCTATTATGTCTTCTATTGGCGTAGTTGGCGATAATGGTGGCCCATCTCTTACCTAGGTACAGAAACCGAGATTTGGGATGGGACAAAATTTATCTGAAATCTTCAAGTATGAATCATACAAGAGAAACAGAACTATTCGGTCTTTTTTATGGAATTTGGATACCAAACCTAATTAAACACTAAACTTTAAAAGAAAAATATGAAGAAATCGCTGATTGACTCAATCTTGAAACTAGAGTTTCTAGAACGGAAGGAAAACAGAAAATAGGTAAAACAAATACATGAGATAGTTCATAATTAAATATCGTATCTAGATGAAGAGACATATTATATGTTTAGTTTCGTTAATTGTCATAACAATCATTGTAATCAAATATATCGATTATTCTCACTTTATTGAAAGTTATATAAATCCACTACAAAACAAGAAACAAATAGAAATTAGCCCAAATTACAAAGATAGGATCAAAGAGGATCTTTATGTGAAAGGTCTATCATTTCCCACTAGCATGATATTTGTAGATAATAATTCATTATTGGTAACGGAGAAGGATCAAGGTAATGTTCGCCTGATATCTAAAGGCATATTGCAAAAAGATCCTGTTTTTACGATAAATAACATTTCAAATGAAAAAGAACAGGGCTTGTTAGGAATTACCTTATCAAACAAATACGAACCCAAAAAAGAGACTCCAACAGATTATCTAAATTATAGTTCAACCTCCTACCCTGTCTCCAGCATGGATACATTAACCTCCTTTCACAAACCCGTGAATCACAATTCAAACCATATGATTTACTTATATTTAACTGAGAAAATATACGAACCTAAGGATATTAATGATATCAAAGTACAACAAAAAGATTCGAATTATACCACCCGGAATAGGGTTTATGAATATTCTAGGGACGGAATAGGTTCTTTCTCAAATCCCAGACTTATTATGGATATGCCTGCAGAACCTGGGCCCTATCACAACGGTGGGAAAATGCACATGAATAAATCAGGTAATTTGTATGCGGTAATAGGAGACCTGACGGTTATAAATAATACACTACAAAACTATCCGGAGGGAAAAAATTCATCCACTTCTACACCGAATAATTCCTCTGTTATTATCCGAATGAATCCATCAAAAGAATCGTATATGTCCACTCATAATTCACTCTATCCATATCATCCTAACAACACTAGACTAAACTTGACAGAATATTTTTATGCATACGGAATAAGGAATAGTTTTGGTTTGGATATTGATCCCCTAACTGGAAAACTATTGGATACTGAAAATGGTGAGGACAACTATGATGAAATTAACCTTGTTCAATCTGGTTTTAACAGTGGATGGTCAAAAATAATGGGACCAATCTCAAGAAATAATAACACTTCAGTTTCTCATCTTGTTGTGTTTAATGGTTCTCACTATTCAGATCCGGAACTTAGCTGGAGGCAGCCTGTTGGTGTAACAGACATTGAATTTTTGGAATCTTCTTTGTTAGGCGATGACCTGGAAAATAATATTTTCGTAGGAGACATTAATAATGGGAATTTGTATTTCCTTAAAATAGGTTCAAACAGATCTGCTATCGATTTGAATCATAATGTTCTTGATAAGCACAGTGGAAAAGGACTACAAGATTTAGTAGTAGACGATAAAAACGAACTAGAACAAGTCATATTTGCAAAGGGATTTGAAGGAAGAATTACAGATATTGAAACTGGATTGGGCGGTAATTTGTATATACTAACTTACTTTGATGGGAGCATATATCGAATAACTCACACTGAAAAATAATAAAGATTACTTCAAATATTGTCTTTATCAAGCGTTTTTCTTAAATAAGGGAATAGGAAAATGTTTGCTACTGAGAGCATATTGACAATATAACAATTTACAAAAATCAAGATTAAGAGATTTTACTTACACTATGAATCAAAATTAGATTCGTATCATATCTATTACTAAATCTAGAGCCCATAGTAATTTCAAGATATCTGGACTAATTCTAAGTAATTTGGACTAACTATTATTGCAGCATGCATCTGACAACACTTTTGAAAGCTCATTGAGGACGAATATGATTATTACATCATCACTTTATCTAAGTTCGCAATATACCCAACCTCCTATTGTCCCAGTCCCCTTTCTTATAGAAGGGGGATTCTCCAAAATCAGTAAATGAAATTTGGATCAGAGATCATATCAGATACTTAATTTTAATGGAATTCAAAATATGATGGTCTGACAATTCATATGAAAAGAACGATTTGTATCGATACTCGATTGAACATATATGTTTTATATTACAGCCTATTGCCTCTCCATTATCTCTAAATCAGCAATGCCACGATGGGTTATTTGAAATTCATTTTGATCATTCATTTCTATTAACCCACTATTTTGCAAGATTAGGATTGCTTGATTGAAATATGTATGAACTGCTCTGGTACTTACTTGCAATGACGGTCTTGACACCCAAGGAGTTTTAACAATACGTTCACTATTCAATTTCCTCATGATTGCAACCGCTGTCCTTTTAAGATCATCATTGATACCACCTACATTTCCTAAAATAGACATACAGTCTGTATAAATATCGACCTTATAATCTTAGCTTCAAGAATACACTAATAATATGTTCATTTGTATGTGTCTAGCTAAATAGGACCGAATCGATAAATGTGGAATACAATTCGAGAAATTTAGTTATCAAGCTCAAGAGAATCTAAAAGTATAACAGATTTTAGATCAATAGTAATCGAGTACTCTTTTAGTAGTAAAAAAACATCGAAAGCCACAAACCCATTATTTTTTATTATGTCCTTTCAAATGAGTCAAAGAATTCTCTATCAACAAGTGTCAAAAGGAAAGATTTGATCTTATCATGATTTTGATGGATTTTCATTTTTCATTATTTTGGGTACAAACTATTTGTAGAAAATAATAAATCAAATAAGAATTAAATAGATGGTAATTTGACGGAAAACAAAGAGAGGCACTTGTCTTGGCATTAGATGAAAAGAGGAAAACGTATAGAGAAATCACGAAAGAGGCACGGATGTTTCTAAACACAATGAATTCAATCACTGGAACGTGGAGCTTACCATGACAACCGAAACGGACATCCCTTCTAAGAACGACTATTACATATTAATGGTCTATGCAGCACTGTTAGGCGCCTTATCATCTTTGCTTACAGTGGGTTATATCACCCTCTATAGTCAAGGAGTCAAGCTCTTTGAGCAAGTAAGCCTCATGGTACTTGATATCAACATATGGCCATTAGTCTTACTTACCATTGCTGGGGCATTAATTGGTCTAGTTCTCAAATTTTTTGGTCATAATGGTGGACTAGGAATCGCCCAGACCGAGTATGCCCAATCAGGACGGATCAATCCTCGCAAAGTGCCAAGCATCATACTTCAAGGATTCATCTCACTATGGAGCGGGGCTTCGGTTGGTCCTGAGGGCCCTCTAGTTTTTCTGACAGGAGGTTTTGGAACATTTCTCTCAGACCGACTCAAGCTCAAGAAGAATGATGTCCAGGTACTTGTTTATAGTTCCATAGCTGGAGGTTTCGGTGGATTCTTTGGTTCACCCGTGATTGGAGCTGTTGGAGCCATTGAATACATGTTCATTAAAGAGCTGGATCTCAATCGTCATTTGATTCCTGGCTTAATTGCTGCTGCTGTTGGATACGCTGTCTATTCCGCAATATTACAGGATTCATTTCTTGGATTATACAGCTTCCCTGATTATGCTTCACCACGCCTTATTGACATGTGGTGGGCTTTGCTTGTGGGCATAATTGCTGGGTTTGTCGGGATTATGTTCAAGATAGTGTTCGGTATCGTTCAACGTGTCTTTGCACGGTTTGCCAAAAGACCGGTTAGTTGTGCGGTCATAGGTGGTATAGTCATAGGCCTCATTGGAACCTTTCTCCCGTTGACACTGTACTCTGGTCAAGATCAACTATTGCAAATTATTCATAACCCTGCAACCTATGGAATAGGACTTTTACTTATAATGGTACTCGTGAAAACTCTCATAACAAGCACGTCATTTTCCACAGGATTCGAAGGTGGACCTATATTCCCATTACTCTTTATAGGTGGAGTTTTAGGGCTTGCGATTTCTAAGGGTCTTACATTCATTCCAGAGGGCATAGGAGTAACCGTTGGAATGGCAGCTGTTGCGTGTGCAGTTTTCCCGCTTCCCTTGACGATAGTTCTTTTGTTAGGGTTCATGGGAGGACAAACTGATCTTTTGCCAGTAATTGTTATCGGGGCAGTTACCGGTTTCCTGATATCAAAAGCGATCACTCCTCTACTTCCAAAACCTCATTCAGGGCCTACGAGTAACGAAGGAGGTAAGCGACAAACATCAAAGTAATTTTGTTTTTGTTGGCGACTAATCAAAGTAGTCAGATCATATAGAGGTCAAAATAAACAATAAATATTTTTACCAACGTAGCGAAAAAAGACGGCTTGTAATAGTAACAACGGTGACGTCACAATCATTTTCCATCGTTTCGCTTATCTGTGCAAAATTAGTGGTACTATTGGTGTTTTCAACTGTAATGTCTTCATAAAATTCGTTCTGACGTTTCAGCTCTTGATACAACTATTACTAAATCCACCAGACCAGGTATCCATCTTAGTAACATCATTGAATATGATTGACAAAATAGTATTTTTTTGAATTTGAGTTTGATTTATTTCAATTTTGCGCTTACCTTAATAATGTGACTCATACTGTAAATAGCAGGACACCTCTCTTCAGCCATAATAATCAACTTCCGAAGTTTTTGGTCATCTGCAAAATTATTCCCCTCGTCCTCATTCTTACCAACATCAATTTCAAAATTTATTCCCTCTGTAATAGGTTCATCTGAAATATCAAAAGTTTTGGCAAAATTAACGTTACATTCTGCATTTATTCGTAGTTTATTGAGTTTGATTCCATGACTTGATAAAATACTTACGAATGTGTTAATAAAACAAGAGGTTATTCCTACCACACAATATCCCATAGGTCCTAATCTGTTACCACTACCTCCCAAAAACGATGGTGAATCTATTTCGATTACTTCTTTGCCTTTCTCATATGCTAGTTCTGTTTTGAACTGGTATCCTTTTTGAATGTCAAAATTCCATTCCCCTTCCAATTTTATTGGTTTCTTTAAAAATTGTGGGTCCTTATGTCCACTTTCTATGGTCTTTTGTATCTTGTCAAGGTCAATGTTATTAACTATATTTGACATAGTATTGTTATATTCTTACAATTAATATTTAATGAAATCTATCTTTAACTAACTATTATACAATTGGCTATATCTTTAAGAATTATGTGGGTCGGTTGTAAGTCTACCTCTATTTTAATTGAACTAAAGAATATTAAGTGAATTCTATTACCGAAAGTTTTCACAAACACGAATAAAACGATTACATTTGTAATTGTCATTAAAATGTCGGATAAACCAATTCATCACAAACCCAATGAAATACAAGGGACAAGCGGACGATGCAACAATCTACACTAAATTCATTCAGAATATCCAAGAAAACTACAACGACAGACGCAAATGAATCAAATCAAAGTGGACCGTGTAACAGAGCGATGCACCTTAAATAATTTGTTCTTTCTCATGACTTATGCAGAAAGAAAAGGACGATACATTAACTAGAACTATGTCTTTTGGAATACTGCCTTTTTGGTGGCAGGAAGGAGAGAAACGATGACTGATCACAAGATCGGAACACGAGAAGAGTGGCTTGAGGCCCGACTGGAGCTGCTCAAGGCCGAGAAGGCACTAACCCGACGTAGCGACGAACTGGCACAGTGGCGGCAGAAGCTGCCTTGGGTTCGAATCGACAAAGAGTATCTTTTTGAGACTGACGATGGCACCATGTCTCTAGCCGATCTCTTCAGAGGACACTCGCAGCTTATCGTTTATCACTTCATGTTCGGCCCCGAGTATACTGGCGGCTGCCCGGCTTGCTCTGCCATCGCCGATGGCTTCAACGGTTTCGCTGTGCATCTCGAACACCACGATGTATCAATGACCGCAGTCTCACGTGCCCCTATCACTGCCCTTCAGGCCTACAAGCGCCGTATGGGCTGGACGTTTAATTGGGTATCTTCTCTGAACAGCGACTTCAACTACGACTTCAACACATCTTTCACTGAGGAGCAGCAGGGTTCTGGCAGTGTCGACTACAACTATCACGAGCTCAGAACGATTTCAGACTCGGAGTCGGGTGCAAATAAGTTCGCGATCATGAGCGGCACCGACGTCCTAACCTACACGCGCGAGGCACCAGGTATGAGCGCTTTTGCATTTTCTGACGGCATCATCTACCACACTTATTCTGCCTATTCGCGGGGCCTCGATGCGCTATGGGGAATGTATCAGTGGCTTGACCGGGCACCGAAGGGGCGAAACGAAACGGATCTGTGGTTTCGCCGGCACGATGAGTACACTCCAGGTTCTCAATAACGGTCGACATGTAAAAACGAATTACTTTGGTAATAATAATTAGGCAGATGCGATAACAGACATGGTAACAAACCTAATCTATGGCAGTGTTGTGGTTAGAACCAAGCCATCTTGAATTGCGACAGCAGGTACATTCCATGTACAATAACATGGCACAAGTACAATCGAGAAATGCTTTTTCTTTTATCACGTTACTAATGTTGTATACTTCTTTAGATAATTAGCATGTTTATTTTTCATTAAAGGCAGAAGAAGTCCCTACAACAAACTATTAGATTGTGTTTCCCCACGATATTAATGAATGCACAGAAAGATGGATAACGTCTATTAAAACCTTCTAGAATTATCTTTAATCAAATGCGATTCTGCAAAAAAAATAGGAATATTATTAGATGAAGACTTATGTTTTAGAGTAAAAAAAGAAATGGAAATTCGGAAAAAATCATTAGTTATTGATGAAATTGTCTCTGTCCTAGTCTGCTAGGATTAGATTATCTAGTGGATGTATTTGTATTAGAGTTTGAATTATTGGAGTAGGCAGATGTATTTTCAGATGGTGGTCTAACATTATCAGTATTTGGAACATTGTATACTGGATTTGTAGGACTGTTTGAGAAACAGTTAGACTTTGAAATGTTCGTTCCCATATCAGGAGTACATTTACCTTGAAGAGTCTGTGCAGTTATATTGTTATGGGTCAAATCAAAAGACGAAATCCCTAAAAACCCCAAAACAATAATTATTAAAACCAATTTTATGGATATTTTATTAAAATGTTCGTTATACAATTTTGATTTGATTTTTAGATTCCTCATTTATGACTTTAGTATAGTATAGTATTTAACATTCAGTATTAGAGTAATCTAGTTTATCTAATTAAGCCAAAAATCATCACATGATTATATTGTATCTTAATTAACAAAAAAAGAGTATTGGTTTATTGGCAATCTTATAAGATCCAATCAATCGAGATTCAATTCAAAAATGAAAGTAGTTTCGCATTATATTTATTGTCAAACCCACTGACCCGATTACTATTTCGCTTAACTGGTTATCATCAAATTTGACCAATGTTTTTGTCATTCCAAGATTCTTAGAATTAGTTAGACATTCTCAAATACTTTTCATAATTTAGGAAGTTCATGTCTTTTTATCAATTATATCCAAAAACATGAAAAATCTATTTTATCTAAAGATAATATCGAAAATACAAAGAAAGGGGAGTCGAATGAACAATGAAAATCGTTAAAACTATTGTAATTGCAGTCATCGTCGCTATTTTGACGACTGGACTAACTTCTAGTTCACCATATGTATTTGCAGCAAAACCTGACCCAGGCTTTATGAATAGTAATAAGTGCAAAATATTTGCCACTGACTCTCCAATTAAAAATACAACCTGTTGTTGGAAAGAAAGCGATGGGAATGTATTTTGTCAAACTTGCACTTATAAAGTTGGTGAAGGGTATTCCAAATGTGATGATAAAGAACTGCAGCTTGATACACCACCAAATCCTCCACCATCATCTGGCCTAGCAGCACCCATACAAGATGATGGGACTTTTGAGCAGCCTGATAATCCAAATAGAGGTGGTTCTACAAATAATCCAAATATTGATAATGGGATTTTAGATTCAGATTAAGGTTCAAATGAAATCACTTTACAACAAATTACTCGGTGGTTCAATTATCGGTAGAACCTCTCCTTAAGGATATATCGCATTAAGGTCCATTGGGCATCTTATAGTTTAATATTTTGTAATCATGAGACATATATCACCTTACAACAAAGCCTTATTTTTCAGCTTGGCAAATTTTGAAACTTGGTCACCTTAACTATAGCGAACATTACAAACATCGAGTATAGCTTTTCTAAGTGTGGTAATATCGACATTTGAACATGTTTCGTATGTAAAGTAGTTTTCTTAATTGGCTAATTTGAATTAAATTTTTGATGAATAATATCTACTCAGTCTTTCTTCCAAAATATTTGTCGGGTATAATCTCTGGTATCAAAACCAGCAATAAAAGAAACAGACTAGCTTGTAAATATATGAATGAAAATATTATGGCTACAGAGTACGTTAATATCGTAGCTACTATACGCCTACTAGAGCTTTTCTCAATTAAAGCCTGTATCGACTTGTCAACCAAATCTGGATTCCTTTTGACATAATAGTATATCACATATATTAGTAAACCTGCAAGAATTGCATTGAACGAAAATGCAAAGATCGAATTTTGACTATCCAAGTACTGTGTAAGTAAAGTAGTTGAGAAGGGTATTAATCCAATAATCATTAGAAACGAGATGTTGATCCAGATTAAAGGGCGGTCTACATAGAGTATCCAGCGGAAAATTCTATGATGTGCAACCCAAAAAGCACCAAGGGTTGAAAAGCTAATCACGTAAGCTAAGAAATCGGGCCATAAATCAGCAAATTTAGCAGAAAGTCTTTCTGAAGCTAAATCCCCTTCTGTAAATAAAATGAGCTCGGGCACGCTTATGTTAAATACCAATATTGTCATAATTAT
>Ga0164241_10002412_pt1 | contig 20405 bp, 17 predicted proteins | sample OricomyardsoilBY_FD_108780 | JGI IMG/M metagenome (GOLD analysis project Ga0164241, IMG submission 108780) | Backyard soil microbial communities from Emeryville, California, USA - Original compost - Back yard soil (BY) | ecosystem: Environmental > Terrestrial > Soil > Unclassified | place: USA... | reverse complement strand
CGGTGTGACGAACATCGGCACGGCGGCATTCACCTATATGCTGGGTTCCTGGACGATGACGTTCACCAACACGAACAGCATCATCATCAACGACCTCGCCATCGCTTCGCCCTATCCGTCCAGCATCGTGGTCAGCAATGCGGGCGGCGTCGTCATCAAATCCGTCGTGACCTTGACCAATCTGTATCATGGATTCACCAAGGACATTGAGGCGCTGGTGGTTTCACCGGCGGGACAGGACACGCTGCTCATGGGCCACGCGGGCAACGGCAGTGTTTCAAAGATCACCCTCACGTTTGACGACGCGGCGACCAATTCCTTGTCCAACACCAGCATATTGAAGACGGGCACCAACAAGCCGACCGCCTATCCGTCCACCACTGTTTTCCCCTGACCCGGCATGAAAATAAACCAAGAAACCCATAATCCGGCGACGGCCATGCAAAAAGCCTTTCGATTTCTGAAAACGCGCACGAAGCGGATGCTCCTGACGGCCTGTGCGGGACTCGTCCTGTCCATGATTTCACCGGCTCAAGCGGCGGCTCCGGACATGATGACGTTGCATGAAAAAGTGTCGGCGGTCGTGTCGCATTTGCAGGCCATTGGCGACGTGCCGGGAGACACTAATTTGAGTCTGGCCATCGGCCTGCCGTTGCGGAACCGGGAAGCCTTGACCAATTTACTGGCGCAGATTTATGACCCGGCCAGCACCAATTATCATCATTACTTGACGCCGGAACAGTTCACGGAACGATTTGGCCCCACTGAGCAGGATTATGCAATGGTCGCCAATTTTGCGCGCGTGAACGGCCTGACCATCACCGGCACCCATCCCAACCGGATGTTGCTGGACGTGAAAGGAAAGGCGTCAGACATCGAGAAAGCATTTCATACAACCTTAAAGACTTATAGGCATCCAAAGGAAAATCGCGATTTTTTTGCTTCAGAAGTAGAACCAACTGTTACTGCTACTTTGCCTATTCTGCATATCAGCGGGTTGGAAAATTATTACACCGCCAGCCCGCGACTGAGGGCTGAATCTTTGCGTCAAACCGCCGGTGCAAAGCCTAATTTTGGTTCCGCGCCCGGCGGATTTTATCAGGGCAAAGATTTTCGAAATGCTTATGTGCCAGGCACAACTTTGACAGGTGCTGGGCAAAATGTAGCCTTGTTCCAATTGGATGGCTTCTATGCCAGCGACATTACAGCCTATGCAAATCAAATTGGTCTTACAAATCCGCCACAACTGGTTACGGTGCCCGTTGATGGTGGAGTCCAAACACCCACTCTTTTCGGTAATCCTGAGGTTTCGTTAGATATTGAGATGGTTCTTTCCATGTCTCCCGGAGTATCGAACATATATGTTTATGAGGGGCCCAATTCTTCTAGCCTGAGCATATATACTATTTTCGAGGATGTCTTGAGCCAGATGGCAAATGACAATTTGGCAAAGCAAATCGGTTGTTCATGGTTTATTGTTAACGGTGGCCCAGATCCAGTTGCTGAACAAATTTTTCAACAGATGGCATTGCAAGGACAAACATTTTTTTGTGCTTCTGGTGATTCTGATGCTTACAGTGGGCTGATACCCTTTCCATCAGACAGCCCTCACATAACATTGGTTGGCGGCACTACTTTGACGACTGGTCCAGATGCAAGTTATACATCGGAGGCCGTATGGAATTACACGCAATTTGGCCTTGATGGCGAAGGTAGCAGTGGTGGAATTAGCACCACCTATCCGATACCAAGTTGGCAGACGAACATTAATGTTATATCAAGTCATGGTTCGGCAACCATGCGAAATGTTCCTGATGTAGCCATGACGGGCGACGATGTTTGGATTATTTATGGTGGCGGTTTGTCGCAGGCTGAAGCCGGCACAAGTTGCGCAGCCCCACTATGGGCAGGTTTTGCTGCTTTGATTAATCAGCAAGCATCAAGTAATGGCCATGAACCAATTGGTTTCATCAACCCTGCGCTTTATGCGATTGCCAGCGGAACAAATTATACCAATTGTTTTCATGACGTTATTAAAGGTGACAATGCTTGGAGTGGCAGTCCAAATTTGTTTTACGCCACTAATAATTATGATTTAGCCACCGGTTTGGGCACTCCCAACGGCACCAATTTAATCAACGCCCTCACCGCTGTCGGCGTTACGAATCCCATCGTTCACATCACGCCGCCGCCGCCGCCTTATGGTTCCACCCTCGCCAACTTGAACGGCGGCAATCCCAATGGCACCTGGCAGCTTTTCGTCCAGGATGACACGGCTTTCAACAGCGGCATCATTTCCAACGGCTGGATTCTGACCCTGACCACGGCCAATCCGGTCGGCTTCTCCTCCGACCTTGAATTGACGATGGATGCGTCGGCCCCCACCATCACTCTCAGCAACTTGGTGACTTACACGCTCACGGTGACGAACTATGGCCCGTCCATTTCCAGCAACGTGCTGGTGGCCGATAAATTGCCCGTGGGCGTCATCGTCGTTTCCTCGACGATTTCGCAAGGTTCGCTGACCGGGTTGAATTGGAACGTGGGCACTTTGGCCATTGGCGCGGGTGCGCGCATGGTGCTGACGGTGCAACCTCTTGCGGTGGGCAGCCTGCTGAATTATGCCGCGGCCACCGCCGCCACGCCGGACGCCAATTCCGACAACGATTTTGCCTCGACCACGGTGGATGTGATCATCCCCGCGCCGCCGCAACTGTCGGGCGCTTATGTGGGCGGCAACGGCGCGTTCCAATTCACCGTCACCAGCGATCCGGGCGTGACAAACATCATCCAGGCTTCCACGAACCTGACGACGTGGATTCCGATCTACACCAACATCGGCTCGTTCATCTACACGAACCTGGACGCGACCAATTATCCACAGCGCTTCTACCGGACGCTGATGCTGCCGTGAGTTGAAGCATGAAACTTTGCGGTTTGACCGGCGGCGTGGGGATGGGCAAATCCACCGCCGCCGGTTTCTTTTTGGCGCAGGGCGCGCGGGTCATTGACACCGATGAACTCGCGCGGCAATTGGTTCGGCCCGGCCAGCCCGCGCTCGATGAAATCCGACGGGAATTTGGATCGAATGTTTTCACCGCCGCCGGTGAATTGAACCGCGCTGAACTCGCCCGCCGCGTTTTTGCCGATGTCGGCGCCCGGAAAAAACTTGAGGCTGTCCTCCATCCGCGCATTCGCGCGGGCTGGCTGGCCCAGGTGGAGCTTTGGAAACAGGAAAATTGCCCGCTGGCCGTCGTGGTCATCCCGCTTTTGTTTGAAACGCAGGCGGAGGCGCATTTCCAAAAGATCATCTGCGCGGCCTGTTCACCGGCCGCCCAGCGCGAACGGCTCGCCGCGCGCGGCTGGTCGCCGGAGGAGATTTCACAGCGCCGTGCGGCGCAATGGCCGGTGGAGCAAAAAATCGCCCGCGCTCATCACGTCCTTTGGACCGAAGGCGCGTTGTCCGCGCATGAAGCGCAGGTTGCGCGGGTGTGGGGACGAATTTGAACTTGAACTGGCGCGGGCGACGCTGTTGCGCGACAAAACTTGCTGGCGTTCTAAAAATCAAATAAATTTCTTTTGCGCTTAAAATTTTATGGCCAAAGAAATCCTCGAAATGTTCGTCGAAACCGCGACGATGGAACTGCCGGACACGAAAACCCTCAAGTTGAAATGGCCCGACGGACACAACCCCGAATTCAAGACCGGCCAGTTCATCACGCTCTACTGGCCGGACACGACGAATTACAAGCGCGCCTATTCGCTCTCGTCCTGCGCGCTGGATCGCGGGTTTTACGAAGTCACCATCAAGCGCGACGGCAAGATGGGCACGCGCATCGTGGACTGGGCAAAAACGGGCGATAAAATTTTCGTCATCCCGCCCGTTGGAAAATTTCTGCCGGTCTATGAATCGAACAAGCATCTGGTCTGCATCGCCGGCGGTTCGGGCGTCACGCCGTTCCGCGCCTACGCGCGTGAGGCCGCGCGCCGCAAGCTTGAGACGAAGATCACCGTGCTGTATTCCGTCCGCCAGCCGAAGGACATTATTTTCAACGCCGAATTCCGTGAACTGGAAAAGGAAAATCCCAATTTCAAATTCCATGTCACCTGCACGCGCGCGACGCCGGAAGACAACTGGACGGGCCGCACCGGCCGCATTGATGCGGCCTGGGTAAAGTCATTTGTGGGAGATTTATCGAACACAGTTTTTTATGCCTGCGGCCCGAATGCGCTGGTGGAATTTGCGGAAGGCGTCGTCTTTGAACTGGGCGCGACCAAGGAACAAATGAAGACGGAGAAATGGGGCTGAATTAAACGTGAATTGACCGGTTCATCCGCATTTTTACAAATTTATCATGGTGCCAATTAAAATTGAATATCAGGGAGAACTGCACTGCCAGGCGGTGCATGGACCTTCTGGAACCGCGCTGACCACGGACGCCCCGAAGGACAATCAAGGCCGTGGTGAAAGTTTTTCGCCGACCGATCTGGTGGCCACGGCGCTGGGCAGTTGCATGTTGACGGTCATGGGCATCATGGCGCGTTCGCTGGGAATTGACATCAAAGGCACAACCGCGCTGGTGGAAAAAGAAATGGCCGCCGCGCCGGTGCGCAAGATTCAAAAACTCACCGTCAAAATTCATGTGCCGCATCAAATCGGCGATGAAAACAGGCAAAAGCTGGAACGGGCGGCGCATACTTGTCCGGTTCATAAAAGCCTGCATCCCGATGTTCAGATGCCGATAGAATTTATATGGGGCTGATATTTGAGTTTGACGGCATTGAATTTTATGTTGAAACGCACCGCACTTTTTTCCGCGCATCAAAAGCTGGGCGCGAAGCTCATTGACTTTGGCGGCTGGGAAATGCCCGTTCAATACACAAGCATCACCGACGAACATCTGGCGGTTCGCAATGCCGCCGGGATTTTTGACATCTCGCACATGGGCGAAGTCACCGTCAGCGGCGCGGGCGCGGAGGCGTTTCTGAATGTCATCCTCACGAACGACATCCGCAAGCTCGCCTCCGGCCAGGGCCAATACACCCTGATGTGCAACGAGCGCGGCGGCGTGATTGACGACCTCTACGCCTACCGCCTTTCGGTCAATGTTTATCTGCTCATCATCAACGCCTCGCGCATTGCGGAGGATGTCGCCTGGCTGCAGACGCAGGCCGCGAAATTCACCGGCGGCGAGTTGAACCTCACCGATGCCTCGCATCATTACGCCGCCATCGCCGTGCAAGGTCCGCGCGTAAAAGAATTCATCAACCAGTGCATCGCCGGAGCCTCCGCCTCGGTCTGTCCGGCGGGAGCCGTGACCGATTTGCAGAAAAACCAGATCGCGGGTTTTCATTGCGACAATCACAATGTCCTCGTCGCCCGCACCGGCTACACGGGCGAGGACGGCTTTGAAATCATTGGCCCGGATTCGGACATCCAGCATCTCTGGGACAAACTGCTTGCCGTCGGCCGGCCGTTCGGCCTCAAACCCGCCGGTCTCGGCGCGCGCGACACATTGCGCACGGAAGTCTGCTATCCGCTTTACGGCCACGAACTGGATGAAAACACCACGCCCATCGAGGCTGGCGTCGGATTTTTCGTGGCGCTCGACAAGGGCGAATTCATCGGCCGCTCCGTCTTGGCCGAGCAAAAGGCGAATGGCACGAAGAAAAAACTTGTCGCCTTCAAGATGACCGATAAATCCGCGCCGCCACGTCCGCATTACCGGATTTTTTCCGGCGAACAAGAAATCGGCGTCGTCACCAGCGGCACGCAAAGCCCGTCGCTGAATTTAGGTGTCGGCCTGGGATTCGTGCCGCCGGAATTTTCCGCACCGGACACGGAAATTGAGATTGAGATTCGCGGCAAGCACTTTGCCGCCGTCGTCGTCAAAAAACCGATTTTCAAAAAGTAGGACACGGATTTCACGGATGAGCACGGGTTTTTGCATTCGTGAAAATCCGTGTAATTCGTCTCAAAATAAATTTGAGAATCCGCGCAATCCGCGTAATCTGCGGGCAAGTTTTGAATTTATGAGCAATGTTCCATCCGATCTGAAATACGCCAAATCACACGAATGGGTGCGCGCCAGCGGCGACACCGCGACCGTCGGCATCACCGACCACGCGCAGGCCGAATTGACCGACATCGTGTTCGTGGAACTGCCCGCCGCTGGCCGCCAAGTCAAGGCCGGCGAAGCCTGCGCCGTAGTGGAATCTGTTAAAACCGCGAGCGACATCTATTCGCCCGTCAGCGGCGAAATCACCGAGGTGAACAAAAACGTGGTGGATAATCCCGCGCTTGTGAACAGCAAGCCGGACAGCGACGGCTGGTTTTACAAAATTAAATTGAGCGATCCGGCGGAACTCAACGCGCTGCTCACGCCGGAAAAATATAAGGAGCAGATTGGCGGATAGTAAATGGAAACCGACGATATAATTTTTTGGTTGTTTGTGACATCGTCGGGTATTTGTTTTATACTTTCAATTGTTGTTGCTTGCCGAAAATTGAAACCATTTGATCGCGGTTTTCCTATTTTGTGGCAGATAATTTTTTGGATTTTATTTGTTTTTCCACTGACGCATGGATTTCCATCTGAAGCTTTCAATGGAATGGTCTTTGCAATAGTTTGGACTTCATTTGCCCTAGTTAGCTCATGCAGACTTTACAAAATTAAGATGCCAGCCCTTCAAGTTTTTGCAGCTTCTCAATTTATCCAATCAGTTTGTTTGTCATTATTGAGCGTTTTAGAATATGCTTCTGCCTGTTGGCGTTATTACGGCCATGTTGTCTGGAATCCTTGATTGAATGAAAATCCGTCTCTTCATCAAACCCTATTGCGGCTGGTGTCACAAAGCGATGCGCTGGCTGGATGACCGCGGCATTCCATACGAAACGCTTGATGTGATCGCTGACGAAAAGGCGTTTGCGGAAATGGTCAAGCTTTCCGGCCAGACGCTCGCGCCGGTGATTGATGTGGACGGTAAAATCCTCGCCGACTTCGGGCCATCAGAACTCGCATCAAACAGTTTCAGGCTTTTTGGCAGGCCTATGGATTGACCGGGCGGCATGAAAAAGAAGCTGCTCGTTGCCGCAACCGGTTCCGAGCATCCGGCATCAACCGATGAATGAAACGTCTTTGATTTCATCGTTGCCTTCGTTGATTTGGCCAATCAAATCAGCCCAATCATCCATAAAACTCGCCGCGTCCTGAATCTCCGGTGCCCGATTCAAAGCGGCGAACGGCCGCTGCAATCTGAGATGGCGGCGCCGTCATCAGGCTGAATGATGATTTTTTTTTGAACATTTTTACCGGGAATTGTCAAAATAATTCAAACGCGCGAATAACGTCCGGACAACTCCGGCTGGTTCGCGCCGGGAAATTGATTGCAGACACAACATGATCAAGGTTGAGAATCTGACGAAACAATTCGGAGCGAAACGCGCGGTGGATGACGTTTCCTTTTCGGTGGAACGCGGCGAAGTCCTCGGTTTTCTCGGCCCCAACGGCGCGGGCAAATCCACCACGATGCGGATGATCACCGGCTTTATTTCGCCCACCGCCGGGGCGGTCAGCATCGGCGGCTTTAACATGGCGGAAAACCCCATCCCCGCCAAAAAACTCATCGGTTATCTGCCTGAAAACGCACCGGCCTACACGGACATGACGGTTCATGGCTTTCTGAATTTCGCGGCGGAGGTGCGCGGATTGCGGGGCGACGCCAAACGGCAGGCGGTGCGGCGGGCGGTGGAACTTTGTTTTCTCGAGGTCGTGCTGCATCAAAGCGTGGATACTTTGTCCAAGGGCTACCGGCACCGCACTTGTTTCGCGCAGTCCATCATCCACGACCCGGACATCCTGATTCTGGACGAACCGACGGACGGCCTGGATCCGAATCAAAAACATGAAATCCGCCAGCTCATCCGCAAGATGGGCGAGAAAAAAGCGATCATTTTTTCGACGCATATTCTGGAGGAAGTGGATGCCGTCTGTTCGCGGGCCATGATCATTGATCGCGGACGGGTCGTGGCCAACGGCACGCCGCTGGAACTGCGGCGCAAATCCAAATGGGCCGGCGCGGTGACGTTGCGCGTGAACGGCATGGAAGCCGGCGCGGTGCAGGCGCAGTTGAAGCAGATCCGTTCCGCGCAGAGCGTGATGACGGAAACCAGCGGCGCGCGCGTGACGGCGACCGTGTTTCCGCGCCCGGCGGGCGACGGCGATTTGACGCGCGAAATTCTCGCGGCCACCGGCGGCTGGCAGGTGGAGGAACTGCGGACGGAGGAAGGCCGGTTGGATGAAGTTTTTCGCAGCATCACGCTGCCGGACACGGCGGCGAAGGAGGTCAAGGCATGAATTCACTCGGCAACATCAAGACCATTTCCAAGCGCGAACTGTCGGCGTATTTCACCTCGCCGGTGGCGTATGTGTTTATCGTGATTTTTCTGCTGTTGAACGGATTTTTCACGTTCATGGTGGGCGGTTTTTTTGAACGTGGCGAGGCGTCGCTGGCAAATTCATTCTTCATGTGGCATCCGTGGTTTTATCTGTTTCTCGTGCCGGCGGTCGGCATGAGATTGTGGGCGGATGAACGGCGCGTCGGCACGCTGGAACTGCTGCTGACCATGCCTATCGCGCCGTGGGAGGCGATTGTCGGAAAATTTATCGCGTCGTGGATTTTTCTCGGTCTGGCGCTGGTGTTGACTTTTCCGGTCGTCATCACGGTGAACTATCTCGGCAGCCCGGACAACGGCGTCATCCTTTCCGCCTACGTCGGGAGCTGGTTGATGGCGGGCGCGTATCTCGCGGTGAGCTGCATCACGTCGGCCATCACGCGCAGCCAGGTGGTGAGCTTCATCCTCGCGGTGGTCGCGTGCCTGTTCTTGATTCTCGCCGGTTTTCCGCCGGTCATCAATTTGCTGCAAAATCTCTCGCACCACTGGCAATGGCTCGTGGACACGATCACGTCCCTGAGCGTCATCACCCATTTTCAGGGATTCCAAAAAGGCGTGCTGGATTCGCGCGACGTGATTTTTTTCCTGTCGGTCATCGGATTTTCCCTGTTCACCACCAGCGTAATTTTACGCACGCACCGCACCAGCTAATTTTCGGAGGCATAGAAGATGCAGAAGAAGTCATTTGAAACCATTCTTTATTCGGCGGCGGGCGTCGTTGTGATGCTCGTTCTTTTGATCGCCGTCAACATCATCACGGGCGCGCGGCCGTTGCGCGTGGACATGACGCAGGAAAAAGCCTACACGCTTTCCGCCGGCACCAAGGCCATCCTGCACAAGCTTGATACGCCGGTGAAGATCCGTTTCTACTGCACGCAAAGCGAAACCGCCACGCCGGAATCAGTCTATCTGAAGGATTACGCGCAGCAGGTGGCAGACCTGCTGAATGAATACAAACAGGTCGCCGGCAAAAATCTGGTCATGGAGAAATACGATCCGCAGCCCGATTCCGACGCGGAGGATTCCGCGCGGCTGGACGGCCTGGAAGCGCAGCCGTTGCCGGGCGGCGACCAGTTTTATCTGGGCCTGTCCGTCAGCCGGGCGGATGACCGGGTGGCGATTCCATTTCTTGATCCCAGCCGCGAGCGGCAGCTTGAATATGATCTGACCCGCGCCATTTCCCGCGTGCTCACGCCGGAAAAACCGACCATTGGCGTGATGAGCGCGTTGCCGGTGTTTGGTTCGCCGGGCAATCCGATGATGCAGCAGATGGGCCAGTCATCGGCCAGCGCGCCGTGGACGTTGATCACGGAGTTGAAGCAGGATTTCAACGTCAAACAGGTTGAGATGAACGCGGATAAAATTGACGATGACGTGAAGGTGCTGCTGGTCATTCATCCCAAGGACATTTCCGACCAGGCGCAGTTTGCGATTGACCAGTTTGTGCTGCGCGGCGGCAAGCTGATCGCCTTTCTCGATCCGCAGTCGGCATTGTCCAGCCGCCAGCAAAATCCGATGATGGGCGGCAATCAAGGCGGCAGTTCCTCTTCGCTCGCCAGGCTGCTGAAAGCCTGGGGCGTGCAGTTCGACACCAGCAAAGTCGTCGCCGATTTGAATTTCAAAATGCAGTTGCGCGGCCAGAACGGCCAGCCGATGGAGGCGCCGGCGTGGCTCGCACTCACGCCCGACGGCATCAATCGGGATGACATTGTGACCAGCGAGATTGACACGCTGTGGCTGCCGCTGGCCGGCGCGTTCACCGGCACGCCCGCCGCCGGTCTCAAGGAAACCGTCCTGCTGCACAGCACCAAGGAAGCGGCGTTGGTGGATGCGTTCATGGCCAACCTGGGCGGGGCGGCCGTGCTGAACGGATTCAAGCCGGCGGGCGTGAACTACGATCTCGCCATCCGGCTCACCGGTAAATTCAAAACGGCCTTCCCTGATGGCGCTCCGGCAGCCGGCGGAACCAATGCCGCCACCAAGGCGGAAAGTTCATTGAAAGAATCCAAGGCCGAAAACGCCGTTGTGCTTGTCGGCGATTCGGACATGCTGGCGGATCAGTTTTCGCTCCGTAAAATGCAAAGCCCGTTCGGCACGATGGTCAGCCAGATGAACGCGAACCTGGATTTCGCCCAGAATCTCATCGAAGAAATGGCCGGCGACAGCAACTTGATCGGCGTGCGCAGCCGGGCCTCCATGAGCCGGCCGTTCACCCGCGTGAAAAAAATGGAGGCCGTCGCCGAGGCGCGCGGACAGGCGAAGATTGACGAGCTCCAGAAGAGCCTCACCGACACGCAGCAGCGTTTGAGCGAGCTTCAGCAGCAGCGGACCGACAAGGATCAGCGCTTCATCCTCTCGCCCGAGCAGCGCACGGAGCTGGAGAAATTCCGCAAGCAGCAGGCGGAAGTCAGCCGCGAGCTGAAGCAGGCCCGCAAAGATTTGCGCAAGGAAGTCGTCTCGCTGGAGACGCGTCTGGAATGGACCAACATTCTCGCCATGCCCCTCGTCGTCACGCTGGCGGGGCTGGGCATCGCGCTCGTCAACCGGAAAAAAACCTCGGCCAAATGAACCGCAAACAACTGACTATTTTATTGGTGCTCGTCGTCATTCTCGGCGCTGCCGGCTGGCTCGTTCGCCAGCGCGCCAGCGATTCCTGGCAAAGCGCCAGCCAGACCATCGGCCAGAAGCTGCTGCCCGATCTGCCCGTCAACGACATCACGCAGATCACCATCCAATCCGGCACGAACGAATTGAACCTGGCCAAGCGTGATAATCTTTGGCGCGTCCGGGAGCGGAATGATTATCCGGCGAACTTTTCCCAGATCAGCGATTTGCTGTTGAAGTTCGCCGATCTGAAAGTCGCGCAGACCGAAGAAGTCGGGCCGTCGCAACTGGGCCGCTTTGAACTGCTGCCGCCCGGCGCCGCCACGAACACCGGCACCCAGATCGAGTTCAAGGGCGCGGACGACAAATCGCTCGGCTCCGTCCTGCTCGGCAAATCACATAAGAGCCAGCCCCGTGCGAATTCGCAATTAGGCGGCGAAGGCTGGCCGGATGGACGTTACGTCATGGCCGGCGGCACGAAGACCGTGGCGCTCGTTTCCGATCCGCTGGAGAATGTCCAGGCCAAGCCGGCGCCGTGGCTGGCTCAAGATTTTTTCAAGATTGAAAAACCGCGCAGCATCACCGCGCAATTTCCCGAGGCGACCAATTCCTGGAAACTGACGCGTGCATCGGAAACGAACGACTGGCAGCTTGCCGGCGCTAAATCAGGTGAAAAGCCGGACGCGTCAAAAATTTCCGGCGTCACCAGCCCGTTTGCTTCGCCGCGCTTTACGGACGTGCTGCCGGGCGGCACCAAGCCGGAAATTTCCGGCCTGACCAACCTGACGACGCTGACCGTGACGACGTTTGACGGCTTCACTTATACCGTGAAAATCGGCGCGGAAAGGAACGGTGATTTCCCGGCGGTGCTGGCCGTCACCGCCGATGTGCCCGCCGAACGCGTCGCGGCCAAAGATGAAAAGCCGGCGGACAAAACCAGGCTGGACAAGGAATTCAACGACCGGAAACAGCAGTTGACGGACAAGCTGGCGCGCGAAAAACAATTCGAGAAATGGATTTATCTGCTGCCGTCTTACACGGTGGAAACCATCCTCAAACCGCGCGGTCAACTTTTGGAAGAACCGAAAAAGGCAGCCAAAGACGCCGCCGCTTCGCCAGTGGAGAAATAGGCTAAAACAATTTTTGAAATGCGGCGACGTGTCCGCGCCTCCAAGTTTTCAGTTTTCGAGTGGCTGAAGATTTTGACTTCAAGCCGTGCCGGCCACTTGGCGGCGCTCGGACACTGATAAAATTCGCCATTCGCCCGGCGGCAAATCACCCGGCCAGAAATTCCCGATCCGCACGCGCAGCAACCGCAGCGTCGGATGGCCGATGGCCGCCGTCATCCGCCGCACTTGACGATTCTTGCCTTCGACGAGTTTCAGTCCAATCCAGCAATCAGGAACGCTCTTGCGGAAACGGATCGGAGGCACGCGTGGATGAATGACAGCGAGGTGAACGTCGCCGCGAGCCGCAGAATCCGGATTTTTTTCATTCGCAACGGCTGGCTGCGGTTCCAAAATCCACGCGCGGCAGGGCAGTGTTTTTCGACCTTGAACTACAATTCCACTTCGCAATTTTTCCAAGGATTCGCGCGCGGGAATTTTTTCAACCTGCGCCCAATACTCGCGCTCGTGCGCGTGGCGCGGATGCAGGAGTTTTTCATTCCATTGCGGCTCGTCGCTCAACAGCAGCAGGCCTTCGGAATCCGCATCGAGCCGGCCGACGGCATAGACATTTTTTGGAAAATTAAAGTCCGCCAGCGGACGGTTTGGCGAGCCGTCGCTCGTGAACTGCGACAGCACGCCGTAAGGTTTGTTGAATGCAATGAGCATTGGCGGAAAATTTGCCATAGAGACGCCGAGAACACAGAGAAAAATTCACGTTAAAAATCTTTTCGTGTCTTTCGTGTCTTTCGTGGTTAAATTTTTCCCGTGATCCGCAATATCATCTTCGATTGGTCAGGAACGCTCGTGGACGATCTGCCTGCCGTCTTGCAGGCTTCCAACCACGTCCTCACGCAGGCCGGCCGACCGGTCATGTCGCTTGAAATGTTCCGGGCGGAATTCGCGTTGCCGTTCAAGAAGTTCTACGACCGCCACACGCCCGAGGTGCCGATGGCGCAGTTGGAGGAATGGTTCCATGCCGAGTTTCGCCAGTCGCAGGCTTCGGTGATCGAATTGCCGCACGCGCGGAAGTTTCTGGAGTTTTGCCGCGCGCACAAGGTCCGCACTTTTTTATTGAGCACGGTGCATGGCGATTATTTCAAGGCCCAGTGCGGCGTCACCGGTTTCGATGCGTTTCTCGACAAGCCCTACACCGATGTCTGGGACAAGCGCGAGAAGATTCATGAAATTCTCCGTGAAAACAATTTGCGGCCGGACGAGACGCTGTTCATCGGCGACATGGAGCACGACATCGAAACCGCGCGGCACGGCGGCGTTCATTCCTGCGCCGTGCTGACGGGTTACAACACGCTGGAGCAATTGCGCGCCGCCCAGCCGGATCTGATCGTCGAGCATCTTTCCGAACTGCGCGCCGTGCTGGAGAAAAATCATTTCCAACTCAAGCCGCAGGCGGAAACTTCCGGGGAAGGTGAACCGCCGCTGGCGACGGTCGGCGCGCTGATTTTCAACGCGCGGGACGAGGTGTTGATGATCCGCACGCACAAATGGTCCGGCAAATGGGGCATTCCCGGCGGCAAGATCAAATGGGGCGAAACGTCCGAAGCCGCGCTGCGCCGTGAAATCAAGGAGGAGACGAATCTCAAGGTGACGGACATCGAATTCGTGCTGGTGCAGGATTGCATCCACTCGCAGGAGTTTTACCGCGACGCGCATTTCGTGCTGCTGAACTACATCTGCCGCGCCGCCGGCAAAAAGCTGAACGTGATCCTGAACGAAGAAGGCCAGGAATTCCGCTGGCTAAAACTCGCGGACGCCAAAAAACTGAAGCTGAACAAGCCGACGAAAATTTTAATCGAGGCGGTGGAGGCAAAGATTTCGGAGGGACGAGTTACACGACTCCCTAAACCAAAGAAGTCAGGGACTCATAGAACTCGTCCTTCCCGCAAATGAATTCTAAAATTTCCATCGTTGACCTCGAAGTCTTTTACCGCGTCGGCGTGCCGGACGCGGAACGCGCCCAGCCGCAGCGCTTGTTGCTGACGGTCGAGCTGGAAACAGATTTTTCCGCCGCCGCCATCAGCGACAGCATTGACGACACGATCAATTATTTCGCCGTCTCGCAACGGCTGCTGAAATTTGGCGAAGGGCGGGAATGGAAGCTGATTGAAAAGCTTGCCTCGGATATTGCCGGCACGATTCTCGCCGAGTTCAAACCCGCATCTATTTCCGTGGAAGTGAAGAAATTTATCATCCCGCAGGCGCGGTGGGTGTCCGTCAGTTTGAGCCAGAAATGTTAGGGCTTCGGCCTATTTTCATATTAGGCATCATGTGAACATCTCTTTGTGTGCTCGAACATAAAGCGCAATCGCCAATTCAACCGGCTTGCACCAGCCTAGCTTGTGCTTGGCGTAAAACGCTTTCGCCCGCTCCTCATCCTGATCTTCCCAATCAAAAAGAATGTCGCAACGCGCCTCGCGGTCTGTCGGAATCGGCAAGCCGCCAAATATCACGGCGCGCACATCATCGAGCGCGTCGGCAGCGGCAGTAGCATCAATCTGCCGCATCGCCATGCGTGTGTCCTCGGCCAAATCGCCACTCGAATTACTGAGAAACTGACTCAAACCACCGTTGGTCACTTCCGCGATAAAACAATGGGCAAAAATAACAGTCCGCTCACCCTCAGATAGTCGCTTGGAGTAGGACTCAAATGACTCTAGGTTTCCGCATTTCGTATCAAAAATATGATCACGAATTCCCTGAAAGACTTCGTGTGCATGCTCGCTATTGATGATGGTGTTGAGGTCTGTCATGTGCGTAATCGGCCTAACGTCTATATTAGCCGAAGCCTATTCTGGCTACTTCTGATAGCAGACAATCGGTCGCACCTGCGCTGGGAATGGCTTTTGGCGCGTGATTGTCACACATTGTCTGTCTTTGGCTCGGCCATGACCGCAGCTTGGCAAAACTGCCCGTCCGCGCAAGGGCAAAAATCCGTGGTCGAAAGATCTGGCTGGAGCGTGGTGATGTCGGTCGGTTAATGCGTCCGTAAAAGCACCAGAGGACTGGCGCAGTCCAAGACGCTGGCGCGTTGTTTGGAAGCATCGTTCCGCGCGTCAGCGTCCTGGAGCGCGGTGGCCCTCCACCGCTTTCATCAAGGCGTTTTTAACCGGCAGGATTTATCTGTTTTCCAATCTCTGCCCGTCCATCGTTCGTAGTTTCCAGCCATCTGGCTTAATGACAAATGTCACCGCGCCAGCCGTGCGCGTGTAGATCACCGGTATTTTGAGTTGTTCCAAACGTTCGTGCAGCGCGGCGGGCGCGCGTTTGGTCGCGGGAAATTCCGAGTCGGCGATGATGATAAGTTTCGGCCGGATTCTTTCCAGCAGCGCGCGGCCCAGCGGCTGCGATTTTTCCGGCAAGCCGGCGATCACAATGTCGGCGCGCAGATCGTTCGTTTGATTGAACAAATCTTCCTGCCCCGCGCGGCCCAAATCGGACAGCAGCAAAATTTTCGCGCTGTGAATTTCCCCTTGCAGCACCAGTGAATTGTCATCCGCCTGCGAAAAATGATTGGTGGCCGGCGGATAAAGCACCCGCCAGTTGCCAATGGAATCACCGCGTTGGATGATTTGGTGGCGATTCGTTTGGTTGTCCAATTCCGCCAAGGTTCGCCGGTAAACGGATGAACGGAAGCGCACCGGGCTGGTGAAAATTTCAGCAATGGAAAACGCGTCGCAAACTTCCAGCGCGCCGCCCATGTCGCGCATGTCGCCCTGCGTCAGCGCAAGGCGTGGCAGATGGTTCACGCCCTGCGCGTGGAGAAAGGGCAGCGTGATGAATTCGACGGAGTTGGTGGCGCCGCAATCCACGAGCAGATTGCCGGAAGATTTTCCCGCGTGAACAAACACCGCGTGGCCGCCGTTCAACGGCAGGACGGTGAGCGTGGCGGTTTGCCGCGCGGCGTGCCAGCGCCAGCCATAGAATCCGGCGATCAAGACGGCGCAAATAATCGCGGGCGTCCGCCATTGTTTTTTGAAAGCCAGGCCGGACAGAACGGCAAACAGCGCGCCGTAATAGATCGCGAAGTCCGCCGCCGCCGGCCCGCTGACGTAGAAAAACGCGCCGGGCAGTTTCACGAGCGCATGGCTGATTTCGATCATCAGCTTCATCCAGAGCCAGCCGCTGTTATTGAACAGTTCGGTCAGCCACGGCAGCCAGCCGCCGCAGATCAGGCTGCCCAAATTGCACGCGAGCGCGGCGCTGCTCAACGGCACGATGAGCAGGTTCGCCAGCAGCGTGACCGGGCTGAACAGGTGAAAATAATACGCGCACAGCGGCCATGAGCCGAGCCACGCGGCGAACGAAACCGCGAGCGAGGTCAGCAGGAAGCGCAGGCTGGAATTCAGCCAGCGGCGCCAGCGGGGGATCAATTCATGCGGCAGCAGCGGATCAATGGCCAGCAGGCGGTCGCGTAATTTTTCCAGCGGCGGCATGAACAGCGCGATGCTCAGCACGACGAAGAATGAGAGCTGGAAGCTGGCCTGAAAAAGTTGCAGCGGATCGCCGATCAGGATGATAAGCGCGGCGGCGGCGAGGGAATTGAGCAGGTTGCCGGGCCGTTTCAGCATCCAGCCGCCGATGACGATGGTCATCATAATGGTCGAGCGGATGGCCGATGGCTGCCAGCCGGTCGCCGCCGTGTAAAACCAGATCAGCGGGATGATGACGCCGCCGCACCCGAAACGCGGAAGTTGCAGCGCACGCAAAATCGCCACGAGAATTCCGGCGATGAGTGCGATATGAAGTCCGGAGATTGCAAAAATATGCATCGTTCCCGATTGCATGAAGGGCGCGGAAACTTCGGTGGTCAGCGCCGGCCGCCAGCCGAGCGTCATCGCCCAGAGCAGTTTCAGCGGCTCGTCCGGTTCCGGCAGCCCGCGCGCGAGCGTCACCTGTGACCAGGCGAGAAAGCGGTCGCAAATGGGCAGAGCGGTGTTCGTCGAAAGCAGTTTCCAATCGTCCGGCGAATAAACTTTCAGCGAGAAATAAATTCCCTGCCGCCGCAGGAAAGTCCGGTAATCAAACAATCCATCGGCCAGGGGCGTGTCCGGCGGGCTGATGACGCCGGGAATTTCCACCTGCTGGCCGGCGAAAAATTTGGCGGGCAGTTTTTCTGATGTGGTGACGAGGATTCTTCCGCTGGCCGGCTGCCAGTTGGCGCCACGCGTCATTGCGGTCACATCCAGCAATGCCAGCGTGCGCCAGGCTTCGACTTTGTCGCGCACATAAACCCGCTGGCCGGGCGTTTCCACCAGCCGGCCGCGCACCTTGACCTGTTCCGGCTCGCTGGTGAGCCGATGGCGCAGATCGTGCGGCGAAATCATTTCCGTGCGGACAGCGAAGTTCGCCCAGCCCAAAAGCACCAGCAGCGGCCAGAGCAGATGCGGCCGGAGTCTTTCAAAGAGCAGGGCGGGGACGAGCAGAAAAAAAATCGCCGCGAACAGGAACGGCGGCGGCGGTTGCAATCGTTGCGCCAGCAGCAGGCCGGCGGCATAGGCGATGACGACGCTGGCGAGCGGACGGTTCATTCACCAGCGTTTGAAAATTTTGCCGGCCAGCCATAGGAGCAGCAAGCCAATGGCCGCGCCACTGGTGTCAATGAGGACATCTGTGGCATGGGCGGTGCGCGTCGGCACGAACGCCTGGTGGATTTCGTCGCTCGCCGAATAGAGCAGCACGAGGCCCAGCGCCAGCCCGGCTTCCCCCCAGCGCCACGGCTGCGAATGATTTTTCCGGGGCCGCCGGACGGCCCGCCAAAAGAGCACGGCGAGCAGGGCGTATTCGGTCAGATGGCATAATTTCCGAAAAAGAAAATGGCAGGTGTCAATGTGTTCGGCGGACATCCGGGGAAACAGCCAGTGCAGCAGCGGCAGAAAAAAACGCGACGAGTGCTGGGCGGAATGGGTGTCGGCGGAAGCGGAGAAAATGACGGCCATCCACAAGATCGGCGGCAGCCAGTATTTGAAAAATGTTTTCGCTTTGGGCACGCCCGATGAAAGCGGGAATTTGCGAGCGCGGCAACTTGAATCGGCGTCGGCACTATTGTCTTGAGCACATTTTCGTCATGGCAACTAAAACCAAGTCTGTGATGGTCTGGCAGACAAAGATGGGGCATTCAGTTGCCCCGTTCGCCAAAAATCAGGACAACGAAACGGATTAAGACATCAGTGCCGCCGGGTTGGCAAATGATTTTCAAAAAATTCTCGACACAATTTTGAAATGGGCGTAGAAACAAAGCCGTCAGACTTAACGAATGTAACCAAACTTAAAACGAATATAATTTGCGGCTTCGGCTGCTGTCCCTCGAAACTGACAATTTCAATTACAAGACAGCTTTTGAAGCATGCCCGTCACTGGGCGTGCCGAAAGCGTTCTTGTGAGGCATGTCAGTGCCAGAGGGGGCGTGAGTAATCACGCCCTCTTGGTTGAGGGAGCGGCAGGGACGCGGAGAAACAACCATGAAGACAATCAGAAAAGCAATCTTACTGGCGAGCATCATTCTTCCACTTCATCTTTTACATGCCCAAACGACGGCGGAGACCCAGGCGCAGTTGACGGCGTTGGAGCAGGCGGAGCCGACGCCGGCGGCGGCCGTGCCGGTGAGCGGCCAGTTTTATCCGGCGAGCCTGGCCAACCGGGGCATCTTCGCGCCCATTTTTCCTCCCGGCATGGGATTGCCCGCGTGGCCTTTGGGCGATGGAGCCTGGTTGGTGAATGACTTGGAACCGGTGACACCATTACGGAAGGGAATGCGGCTGATGTCGCTGGACGGCGGCCCCGTGCCGCCGGGCGCAAGTGGCGGTGGTAGTGGCACCAATTCGTATTCGTTCAATGGTTTTGTGCTGGATACCAATTTATTATGGTTGAGCGTTTCCAATGTAACGGGCGGGCTGGTTTCGCTGCAACTGCATCGGGCGACCAACCAAATCTACGGCATCTACTCGGCAGTTTCCCTGACCGTGCCAATGGCGGATTGGACGCCGGTGGCGGAACTGTGGCCGACGAATGCGCTGGTCTTTTCAGTCCCTGCCACGGACGACATGCGGCTCTATCGGGCCATGGATTGGACCGGCTACACGGTGAATGGCTTGCCGGCCTGGTGGACCTTTTTCTGGTTCGGCAACCTCTCGAAAACCGCCACCGACTTGGACGGACAAAACAACACTTTGGGGTATGATTATACCAACAACCTTGATCCCAACATCATTCAATTTTCGCTGTCGGTGACGAATCAATATGTCAACACGATGATCGCACCGGCGCAAGCGAACGTGACCGTTGGCGTTCCGGCGTATTTTGCCGTGCTGGTGGATGACACTAATTTTTCTGATGCCACATGGACGGCCTACAGTTCATCGAACCTGATGGTGAATCTAGGCACGGTTCAAGGCCGGCACCATGTGTTGGTGGGGTTGCGGGGTCATGCGGATGTTTCCACCAATGCAGTCTGGCAGGGAGTTTTGCTGAATCTGGAATATAACCAGCCGCTGCTCGTCGTTGCCAATCCGTCTTCCGCCACGGTTGCCCGGCCGATGATTCAATTGCAGGGTTATGCGAATGAAATGCTGGCCAGCCTGACCTATGATATAAGCAATGCCACTGGCATTTTTACCAACCAGGCGGGTTGTTTGACTGGCCAGTTTTACGACACGAACCTGCTGATGTTCACCTTCAACTATTTTCAATGTTATGATGTGCCGCTTGCGAATGGACTGAACCACATCACCCTGCACGCCACCGATCTGGCAGGCAATGAAGCCATGACCAATGTGATTGTCACACTGGATTATTCCGGAGTCACCAACGGCCCCGACATAACGCCCGTCTGGCCGGTGAATGGCTCTAAAATTCTCGCCGGCAGTATTTCGGTCAATGGCGTCGAAACCGGCAGTGACAACATCACCTTGCAAGCATCCGTGGATGATCCCACTGCCCGTGTAATGGCCACGATCTCGGATAATGCTGGCAACACCAACATTGTGGCTGGTCTGGTGGCACGCGATGGCACGGTTCGGGTGCCAAATCTGCCGTTGCTGGATTATACGAACACGATTGTATTGGCCGCCAGCAATGCCGCCGGTTACACCAACCAAATCACGATGTTGGTTTACTGGCCGGATTTGGCCGTGACTCTGTTGCCTTTGACCACCGATCAGTTT
>Ga0164241_10002411_pt1 | contig 20411 bp, 16 predicted proteins | sample OricomyardsoilBY_FD_108780 | JGI IMG/M metagenome (GOLD analysis project Ga0164241, IMG submission 108780) | Backyard soil microbial communities from Emeryville, California, USA - Original compost - Back yard soil (BY) | ecosystem: Environmental > Terrestrial > Soil > Unclassified | place: USA... | reverse complement strand
GCGGCCCGCTATCCCGATGCCGGTGACCTGGCGCACTTCCAGGGTCTGTACGGCGCGGCCATCAACATCGTGGCGATCGCCTTCGTGGCGCTGCTCGCCGGCCGGCTGCTCACCCGGTGGGGCGTGGGTCTCGGTCTGGCGGCCAACCCGGGGGTCGCGGTCGTGCTGGCGATCGTGGGCAACCTGGTCGGGTGGTCGGCCGGGGTCACGGGCCTGGCCTTCCTGCTGATCGCCTGCTCCCAGCAGATCGGTGACATCGCGACCACCGACGGCCTGACCCGGACGGCGATCAACACGACGTACCAGGCGCTCCCCGCCGACGACCGGCTGCGCGCGCAGACGATGGTCGAGGCCGCGGGAGTGCCGCTCGCCCTGGGCCTGGTCGGCGGCATGCTGCTCGCGTTCCGCGGCCTCGGGCTCGACGTCCGAACCGTGGAGCTGGTGAGCCTGCTGGCGTCCGGCGTGTGGCTCGTGCTCGCCTTCGTCGCCTATCGGGAGTACGGCGCCGGGCTGCGGCGGCTCGTCCTGCGGCGGGCCTGGGAGCCCGCTCCCCTTGACGTCGATGGCGACGCCGGCCTCGGTGCCGTCCAACGGCTGCTGACCAGCGCGGACGCGCGGGACGTCGAGGTCGGCCTGGACGCCATCGCGGCCTCGCACACCCCGGCGTTCGCCGCCCAGGTGAGCGCCCTCTTGTCGGAGGAGACGCCGGCCGGGGTCCGGGCCAGCGCGGCCCGGGCCACGCTGGTCAGCGACGTGTCCACCCGCGCCGAGGTGAGTCGTCGTCTGCTCGACGACCCCGACCCGGGCATCCAGGCGACGGTGTCGGCCGCGTGCGTCGACGAGCCGGGACACCTGGGCGAACGATCCCGCGAGGTCTGGTCGGGCCTGATCTGTCACGACGACCCGGACGTGGCCGGTCATGCGCTTCGCGCGGCCGCGTGGACTCCAAGCCCGTTCTTCGTCCCGCACCTGATCGAGGCCGCCGGCAGGCCCGTCCACGAGGGCGCTGTCACCCACGCTCTCGCCACACATGCTGAGCACCTCGGGCCCGCCATCAGGACCGTGCTCGTCGACCATGGCGGCAACCGCCGCGTCCGCGAACGGGTCATCCGAGCGGTCGCGGCTGCGCACGGCCGGGTCGAGCCCGTGGCGTTCGACGTCTCCTCCGCCCTGCAGGGGCATCGGGTCCGGGCGGCGCGCGCCCGCGCCGCCCTCAGCCACCTGGACGAGTCGCCGTCGCTGGACCCGTTGCGCCGGGCCCTGCTCGACGACTTGACGGCGTTGGCGGACGAGACGACGGCCCTGTTGTCCCTCGCGACCGGGCAACGGGGGCTCGCCCGTGCCGTCCGCGCCCTCCACTCCGAGGACTCCACGGAACGAGCGTTGGCCCACGAGACCCTCGAGGTGACCGTCGGTCACGCCCAGGCCACCTGGGTGGTCGCGCTCGTCTCTCCCAGCGGCGTACCCGCCGCGGACCACAGCGACGACGTCGAGCCGGTGCCCGACTGGCTCGCCGACCTGGTGCAGGACCCGGACGACATCTGGCAGGAGCCGTGGCTCCGGGTCTGCGCCCTTTACGCCGCGCCGACCGTGCTCGGCGTCGGAGCCTCGGACCTGGCGCGGCCGTGGGTCGATGATCCTGACCCCGCCGTCGCAGAGACCGCGCGTTGGGTGCTCACGACCGTCGCCGCCTGAGCTCTCCCCTGTTCCCTGCAACCGAGCCCGGACCCCACGCGTGTCTGATGCAATGGGCCGCGATCGGGACGGCCGGATCCGGATGTGGACACACCATGGCGACTGCGGAGGACGAGTTCAGCGCGTTCTACGACGCGACCTGGGCGCGCACGGTCGCCTGTGCGTACGCCGTGACCGGAGAGCTCGGCGCGGCCGAGGAGATGGCGCAGGAGGCCTACGCCAAGGCCTGGCCGCGCTGGTCGAAGCTCGCGTCGTACGACGACCTCGGCGCCTGGGTGCGCCAGGTCGCCACTCGGGAGGCAGTCACCCGTTGGCGCCGCAGCCGGACCGCACTGCGGCACTTGGCACGGTCGCGACCGCCCGAGCCCACTGCCCCGCCGAGCGAGGACTCGGTCGCGCTGGTGGCGGCGTTGCGCCAGCTCCCCGAGTCACAGCAGCGCACCCTCGTCCTGCACCATCTCGCCGGCCTCACCGTGGCCGAGATCGCGGCGGCCGAGCACTGTCCCGAGGGGACGGTGAAGGCCCGGCTCTCGCGCGGCCGGCCGCGCTGGTGCCCCTTCTCGGCGGCACGCCGAACGGAGAACCCAGCCATGCCTGACACCTTCGACCTCGAGACGGCCTTCCGGGACCTCGCGCACGACATCGCCGATGTCACGCACGCGCCGGGGGCCGACGCCGCCGTCCGTGACGCACGGCGTCGCCGGCGTACCACGATCGGCGCGGTCGCCGCTGCGGTGCTGCTCGCCGTCGCCGGGGTGACCATCGGGCAGTCCGTCTCGCATCGCGATGAGCCGCTGCCGCCGACCGGGCAGGTGCCCGCACCGGCCCCTCTCGACGGACCACACCTCACCCAGGCGACCACCGGATGGACGCCGGCCTGGACCGCGCGGTCGAGGGCCGCTCAGGAGTGGGCGCAGCAGGAGTTCGGGGGTGACTGTCTGGTCGGCATCCCGGGGGGCAGCGGTGCGATCACCTTGCTGGGCAACAGCCACGGGGACGCCGCGGTCGCGTTCATGAGCGACTACGGCATCCATGCTGACCAGGCCCGCCGGGACTGGCAGCGGCTCGAGCGCCAGATCTCCCGCTGCGGACGCGTCGTGCAGATCAGCTCGTTCCAGGGGAAGTCCGGCCTCGCGGGCCACACCTACCGAATCACTCCCACCGTCCACGAGTCCGCGCCGGAGTACGTCTGGATCGTCAGCACCGGGACCGAGATCGGGGAGCTCAAGACCGTCGGCCAGCGCGAGGCGTTGCCGGCGTCGAACGACCGCCCGGTCGCCGACGCTCTGCTGGCCGCGGCGCAGGACCCGGCGACGTACCTGTTCGACCCGTTCGTGAGCACAGGGCCGGCCGTGCCCGTCATCGGCGAGGGCGAGTTCGCCCGAGCGCTGGGTGACTGGCGCAGCGGCTGGCAGGCGACAGGCGACAGCGATCACGTCTTCCGGCAGGTCCGGTGCTTCGGAAGCTGGACCGGGCCGGCCGGTGCCTCAGCGCAGGAGGACCTCGGCGCCAACGGGTACCAGGAGTACGCCACGTTCTCCTCGCGGCTCCGCGCCCGAGAGGCGTTGCGATCGGTGGCGCGCTCTCTCCGCTCCTGCGACAGCGCACGCTATGCAGTGAGCGGGCCAATGGCCAGCTCGAGGTCGACGCTGATGGTCGCGAACGGGCCCTACGTCTTGTGGCTGGCCCAGCGCGATTCGACCGTGGGGGTCATCCGCGTGCCATCGGCTGGGTTCGGACCCCCGCGGCAGGTCACCACCCGCGTCGGCGCGCTGATGTTCGCGGCCATGGACACGGCCGCCGCGAGCCAGTAGCGACTAGCGCGCGGCGGCTGTCTCGCTCGACCGGCGCCAGCGGATGCCGGCCTCGAGGAAGCCGTCGATGTCGCCGTCGAAGACGGCCTGCGGGTTGCCCACCTCGAACTCGGTGCGGAGGTCCTTGACCATCTGGTACGGGTTCAGCACGTAGTTGCGCATCTGGTCGCCCCAGCTCGCCTGGACGTCGCCACGAAGCGCGTCGAGCTCGGCTCGTTCTTCGGCCTTCTTCACGGCGAGCAGCTTGGCCTTCAGGATCACCATCGCCGACGCCTTGTTCTGCAGCTGCGACTTCTCGTTCTGGCAGGAGACGACGATCCCGGTCGGGATGTGGGTGAGCCGCACCGCCGAGTCGGTCGTGTTCACGCTCTGACCGCCGGGGCCGCTGGAGCGGTAGACGTCGACCCGGACCTCCTCCTCGGGGATCTCGATGTCGTCGGTCTGCTCGAGCACCGGGACGACCTCGACCGCCGCGAAGGACGTCTGCCGGCGTCCTTGGTTGTCGAACGGGCTGATCCGCACCAGCCGGTGGGTGCCGGACTCGACACTGAGCGTCCCGTAGGCGTACGGCGCGTGCACGGCGAAGGTGGCCGACTTGATGCCCGCTTCCTCGGCGAGGGAGGTGTCGAAGACCTCGACGTCGTACTTGTTCCGCTCGGCCCAGCGCGTGTACATGCGCATCAGCATCTCGGCGAAGTCCGCGGCGTCGACGCCACCTGCCCCGGAGCGGATCGTGACCAGCGCCTCGCGCTCGTCGTACTCGCCGGAGAGCAGGGTGCGCACCTCGAGCGCCTCGACGGCGGCGTGGATCTTGCCGAGCTCGCTCTCGGCCTCGGCGAGTGCCGATGCGTCGTTCTCCTCCTGGGAGAGCTGGACCATGATCTCGACGTCGTCGATGCGTGACTCGAGCGAGAGGAACCGGTCGAGCTGCCCCTGGAGGGCCGAGAGGCGACCTGTCACGCGGGTGGCGTTCTCCTGGTCGTCCCACAGGTCCGGGGCCGCGACCTGCTCACCGAGATCGGCGATGTCGCGCCGCATGCCGTCGAGGTCGAGCACCTGGCCGATGGTCTTCATCGTCGCCCGGAGCTGCTTGATCTCGACGTCGAAATCGGTAGCGGCCACGAGGAGCAAGGTTACGTCACTCCTCGTGGCCGGACCTCATCGTCGAACCCCCGGCACCGCGGCCACTGCTCGCGGCAGACCACGGCGTACCGACGGCCCCCGGCCCGCCGGTCTCGGCGATGACCGAGCCCCCTGTTCAACTCCGTGGACCGCGGCTTGCGGTCCTGCAGGTCTGATGCGGTCGACGGCCGGTTGGTTCGGTGCGAGGTCCCTACTCGGCCTACTGGGCGAGGAAGCCGCCGTCGACCGGGAGCACGGCACCGGTGATGAACGACGCCTCGTCGCTGGCGAGGAACACGATCGCGGAGGCGACCTCATCGGGTCGGCCGAGCCGACCCATGGGGTGCTGGGCGATGATCGAATCGAGGTACTCCGGGCCGCCGGGCTCGTCCGGCAGCTGCTGCACGCGCTCGGTGTTGATGGTGCCGGGCGCGACGGCGTTCACCCGGATGTCGTGCTCGGCGAGCTCGACGGCGAGGTGCTTGGTGAGGCCGGTGGCGACGAACTTGGCCGGGCCGTACGTCGCCTGACCCTTCTGGCCGGCAAGGCCGGAGATCGAGCTGAGGCAGACGACCGAGCCGCCGCGGCCCGTCTCGCGCATCGCGGCGACGGCGTACTTGCAGGTCAAGAACATGCCGCGGCCGTCGACGCTCATCACGTGGTCCCAGTCGTCGGACGTGGAGTCGGCGAGCGTGCCGATGGGGATGATGCCGGCATTGGCGACCACCACGTCCAGGCCGCCGTACGCCGCCACCGCGGCGTCGACGATGCGTTGCGCGTCGGCCTCCTGCGCCACGTCGCCGACCACGGCCTCGACCTCGGCGCCGAACTCTCCGTTGACCTGCTCGGAGACGCGGCGCAGACCCTCGGCGTTGACGTCGTTCACGACGAGCCGGGCACCCTCTGACGCGAACCGGACCGCCGTCGCTCGCCCGATACCCGCCGCGGCACCCGTGACGATCGCGACCTTGCCGTCGAGCCGTCCCGCTCCACTCATCTGCGTCTCCTCTTTTCTGGGGAACCTGTTCGGCACCCCGATTCTTTACCTGCGACACAGTCCGTCTCGTCGTAACCTGTAGCCCTTCCCCCTGTTGAGTTGGATAGGGCACATCCACCCAAGGAGGGGCGTCATGGCTGGCAAGCACCGCAGAGTCGTGCAGGTGCACGGCGATGACACGTACGAGCGGATCTGGGATCTGGTACGGCTCGGGGCTGTCGTGAGCGTTGAGTTCGTGCTGTCCGATGACCGGCAGATGCTGGCCACCACGACCATCGTCGACGACCACGGCGTGACCGTGGACCAGACGATCGTGGAGGTCTAGCACTCGCCGCTTGTCAGCGGAAGCGGAGCGTGCCGGGGAACCACGCGTTGGTCCACAGCCGCTCGGCGTGGACGCGCTGGCCCGGGTACGGCGCGTGCAGCACCATCCGGTGTCCGTGGAAGACCCCTGCGTACAGACCGACGTGGTAGACGCCGCCGCTGCCGCCGAAGAAGATCAGGTCACCGCGGTGCATCCGGGTGCGCGGGATGTGTCGCGCGAAGTGTGACTGGGCGGCGGCCGTCCGTGGCATCCCCCTGAACCCGGCGCGGTGATAGGCGAACGAGGTCAGGCCGGAGCAGTCGAACGAACGCGGACCGGCGGCGCCGTACGCGTACGGCTTGCCCCGCTGCGCGACCGCGATCGACATCGCGTGCGCGACCCGGCCGGCGGCCCGGCCGAGCGCGGGGTGGTGGTGGTGGTGGTGGTGCCGGCCGTGGTGATGGTGGGCTCGATGGTGACGCGGCGAGGCCTGGGCGGCCGGCGGGACGGCCACGAGTGCGGCCAGGACGCCGGACACCAGGGCGATGACGGCGAGCACGCGGGTGGTCGGGTGGCTGGTCGGGCGCAGCGCAAGGCTGCGCACAGGGGTGCGGGACATGGGTTTCCTTCCCACGCCTGTGAGGTGAGCTGTCGGGTTCGGGCAGAAGGTGGCCCGGCCGCGCTGCGCGGCTTCACCCCGAGGGATCCGGTGGACCCCGAAGGTGGGTCCCCCACTCCTGCCCCGTCGTCGACCCGGATCGGGTGCGTCGTTCGGTGGACGGCCGCCCAAGGAGGCAGGACTCGGCGTACCTGAGGGCCGGTGATGCTGGTTGCAAACTCGTCGAGGACGGTAGCCAGAGGTGGTCGGGAAACACGACTCATCGACGCTGAAGATCGCCTGAGAGGCCCGGTTCCACGCGGGAAACGGGCTGTCGTGGGACCGACGTCACATCACCGGTCGACACCGACCGTCGCGGCGCCGGTGGCCCCGATGCTTGCCTGCTCCGGTGAGCCGGGCACGTGGAGCGGGAGGTGGATCGGGGCGTGGACCGCGACGATCACTCGCTGCACAGATGAGTCGACCGACACCTGCACGGTCAGGCCCGGGTAACGGGTGTAGGCGCCGGTGCGGCGCAGATAGCCGAGCACGGCGGCACGGGCGATGTCGGCGTCGAGGTGGAGATCCGCATCGAGGCCGTCGCCGTACGCCTCGTCGCCGGACGCTCCGGCGTCGGCGCCCGTGAGGGCGGCGCCGTCGGCGACCGTGTCGAGGCCCTGCCGTTGGAGGTAGGCCGCGGAGGCATCGGTCACCACCGCGGCCATCATCAGCAGGATCACCGCGAGCCCGATGATCAGCAGGGTCACGGTGCCGCGGTCATTCCGACGACGGGCCTGAGGCTCAGCCACCACTGATCTCCTGGAACTGCCCGATCGGCACCGTCTGGGTGGCGTCGAGAGCGAAGCTCGGCCGGTTGCTGCCCAGCGCGCTCGGCATCAGCGGCAGCACGACCCGCGAGTGGACTGAGACGGTGATCACCGAGGTGCCCTGGTGGCAGTCGCCGGGGTACGGCGTACAGGTCACCAGCACGTCGGGCGTCACGCCATGGACCCCTTGGTCGTCGAGGGCGACCCGCGCGGCCGTCCGCGCCCTGGTCAGCCCCGACGCGTCGTCTGGAGCCAGCGCGTAGGCCCGGGCTGCCGAGCGGGCGGCCGCGGAGACCGCGAAGGCACCGCGCTGCACCTCGAAGACCGACAGCACGATCCAGAGCACGGGAAGCACGAGCAGGATCCCGAGCCACGACACCTCGACCAGCGCACTTCCCCGCTGGTCGAGACGCCTCCTCATGGCCGCTCCTCGACCGCGTGACCCGTGACGTCGAAAGAGACCGCCGGCCCGGCCAGTCCGAGCGCCGGAACGACGACGTGCACCGTCACCTCGACCGCCGGGGCCCCGTCGAGGGTGACCTCGTGCGCTGTGACCCCCGTGGCGTAGCGGCCGGCGAGCACACCGCTGACCTGGCTCCTGGTGCGCGCCGCCCCGTCGCCCGGCTCGCGGTCGAGCGCGGCGGCGTACCTCGCTCCCTCGGACGCCGCCGCGGTCACCGTGTTGCGCACGAACAGCACCAGCGCGACCTGCAGCACGCCGAGGAAGAGCGGGACGAGCAGCACGAGCACCAGCACGAAGTCGACGACCGCGGCTCCGCGCTGTCGCTGCGGGCGACGCATCGGTCAGTGGACGCTGTTGAGCGCCGAGGTCAGCATCTGGCTGAGCTGAGGCTTGGCCAGGCCGTAGAGGGCGCCGACGAGGCCGGCGGTCATCACGGTCACCAGGACCCATCCCGGTACGTCGCCGCGCTCGTCGCGTGGACTGGCGGCGAACCGGAACAGCAGCCTCGTCAGTCGGTTCATCGATTCCTCTTCCTCTGTCGGACCGGTCAGGGTCGGGCTGGTCAGGGAGTCGTGAGCTGGAGCCCGATCACGCCGGGCCAGAAGGCGATCAGGACGGTGACCGGAAGGATGAGGAACACGACCGGGACCATCATGAAGATCTCCTTGCGGGCCGCGATCTCGATCAGCTCGCGACGGCTCGCCTCGCGGACATCGGCCGCCTGGGCGTGCAGGACGTCGGCGAGCGGGGTGCCGCGCTCGACCGCGACGGCGACGCCCTGCGCGAACCGGGCCACCGACGCCACGCCCGTGGTGGCGGCCATCCGGTCGAAGGCATGGGCTACCGGCTCACCCGTCCGCACCGAGGCGAGCACACCGGCAAGGTCACGGGACAGCTCGCCCCCGCTGCGGCGTACGACGCGATCCAGCGCGGCGACCGGGCTCTCTCCCGCAGCGACCGCCAGCGCCAGGAGCTCGGCCAGGATCGGGAACTCGGCGGTCACCTTCCGCTCACGGGTGGCCACCTGGGATGACAGGTAGGTGTCGCGCGCCAGCACGCCGGTCGCGAACCCGACGGCGCAGAGGAGCATGGACGACACCGTGTCGCCGCGGCCGCCGAGGGCGGTCAGGAGGCAGTACGCCGCGACCACGGCGAACCCGGCCAGGCCCCACAGCACCTGCTCGACCCGGAAGTCGTGAACGGTCTTGTCGAGCCCCGCTCGCGCGAGACGACGACGTACGGACGCGGTGCCACCGAGGATCCGCTCCACGCCGTCGGCCGCTGCTCGCAGGGCCGGCCCGAAGACACCGGCGGCAGCGGACACCGGTGAGGACGTCGGCTCGTCGACGGGCGCCGATCGGCCGAGTCGGGGCACGTCGCGGACGAACGGCAGGACACGCAGGGCCAACGTGGGCCGGTTGACGGCCCGCAGTCGCGCGACGACCAGGACCAGCCCGAGGCCCGCGACCGCGCCGAGGAAGACGCCGGACAGGTGCGGGCTCATGACATGATCCGGCGTTCGCGAGGCAGCCGGCCGATCCGCATCATCAGCCGGTAGGCGACGATGCACGTGCCGGCAGCAACCAGGAGCACGACCGTGCCGGCCGGCGAGGCGTAGCGACGGATCACGGTCGGCTGGAAGCTCATCATCAGCAGCACCAACCAGGGAGCGGCCACCGCCAGCCGCGCGCCGTTGACCGTCCAGGCCTGGCGGGCCTCGAGCTCGGAGCGAGTGCGCGCCTCGTCGCGGAGGTATCCGGAAAGGTTGCGCAGCAACCTCCCCAGCTCACCCCCGCCGACCTCTCGGGCGACCCGGAGCCCCTCGACGACGCGATCACCGACCGGATCGGCGAGCCGCCCCTTGAGGCGGTCGAGGCACTCGCCGAATCGGCCCGTCACCTGGTAGTCCAGCGCGAACGTCTCGAACGACGACCGCAACGGCTCGGGTCCGCGCACCGACAGCTGTCCGAGCGCCTCGGGCAATGAGAGGCCCGCACGGACCGCGCTGGCGAGGTTGTCGACCGCCTCGGGCCAGACTTCGGCGAACTCGCGCTGCCGTCTCCGCGCCCGGGCGGAGACGACGACGACCGGGAGATAGGCGCCCATCGCTCCGAACATGAGCGCCACCGGCGGGGTCCGAGTGACCACCTGCATCACCAGCGCCGCTGAACAACCCAGTACGGCACACATCACCACGAAGGCCGAGACGGAGACGTGCCCCAGCCCCGCTCTGGCCAGCAGGTCACCCACGCGGGTGTGCGTACGGCGTACTCGAGGTGGTCGACGGGGGATCGCGAACGCGGACCAGACCAGCAACAGGCCGATGCCGACCCCCAGCCCGACGAGCGCGCCCATCAGCCGAGCCCGGTGAGGAGGGCGTGGACATCGACGCCGAGGCGGTCGTACAGGTCGGTCCGCGGCGGCACGCCGCCGGCGCGCCGGAGGTCACCGGCGCGGCGCTCGAAGATCGACTCGATCTCGATCACGTCGTTCTCGACTCGACCGGGCACGCCGACGATCTCGTTGATCCGGCGTACGCCGTGCTGGTCGATGCCGAGGTGGACGACCAGGTCGACGCTCGCCGCGACCGTCGGGACGACGAACCGTGCCGAGATGTTCTCGCCGGCCAGCAGCGGCAGGGTGCACATCTTGACCAGCGCCTCGCGTGCGGAGTTGGCATGGAGGGTGCACATGCCGGGGACCCCGGCGTTCAGGGCCAGCAGCAGATCCAGGCATTCCTCCGCCCGCACCTCGCCGACCAGGATCCGGCTGGGCCGCATCCGCAGGCTCTCCTTCACAAGGTCGCGGAGCTTGATCTCGCCAGTGCCCTCGAGACCGCTCTGCCGGGTCTGCATCGCCACCCAGTCCGGGTGCGGGAAGCGGAGCTCGAAGACCTCCTCGGCACTGATCACGCGGTCGCCGCCGGGGATCGCGGCGGCGAGGCAGTTCAGGAGGGTCGTCTTTCCCGCCTGGGTTCCCCCGGCGACCAGGATGTTGAGACCGGCGCGGACCGACGCCTCGAGAAAGGCCGCCGCCTGGGTCGTCAGGGTGCCGAGCTCGACCAGCTCGCCGAGCCTGCCTGCGGTCAGAACGAACTTGCGGATGTTCACCGCGGTCCAGCCTCGACTGATGCCCTCGAGCACGACATGGAGCCGATGACCCTCGGGCAGGACCGCATCGACGAAGGGTCGGCTGATGTCGATGCGGCGGCCGGAGCTCTTCAGCATCCGTTCGACCAGCTCCTGTACCTGGGCCCGGGTGAGCATCAGGTTGGTCAGCTCGTGTCGACCGCGGCGCGCCACGAACACGCGCGACGGGTCGTTCACCCACACCTCCTCGACCGTCGGGTCGTCGAGGAACTGTTGGAGCGGGCCGAACCCGGAGACCCGCGCGACCAGCTCGCCGACCATGGAGTCGACGTCACTGACGGGTGCGACGACGCCGGTCAGGCTGCGCTCGTCGTGGGCCCGCACGACGTCCTGGGCCAGACGGCGTACGACGACCGCGTCGCGCTGCGGGTCGACACCCTCGCGGCGTACGGTCTCGCGCAGCCGCCGGTCGAGCGACTCGACCAGGTCGGCGTGCGCGTCGGTTGCGATGACAGACACGGGCGGTCCCTCTCCCGAGTAAGAGATGCCGTGTCCGAAACCTACGACCGTGGGCGCCTACTTCGGAAGGGTCAGCCCAGGATCTGTGGAGACGGAGCGCACCGCGCAGCCTGGCTGAGCCGTGCTCGGGAGACGTTCCAATCAAACCGGTTGAGCACCCCGCGGGGTCCTGTGTTCCCATCGACACCGACTGCTGACCCCGGGCTGATCCACGGCGCAGCGCCTGGCTCGGGTCCCGGAACGCGGATGGAAGGATTCGAGGTTGACCTCCGATCTTCAGCTCTGGATCATCGCGGCCGGGTGCTTCGTCGCCAGCTCGGTGGCCTTCGCGACGATGCCCTTGGCCAAGCCCGGGACCAGGCAGAGACTGCGCCTACGCACCCGGGTCGCCGTCGCGCCGTTGCCGCCTCTGGCAGGTGCCGCCTTCGTCGTCGTCAGCTGCCTGAAGCGGGACGACGGTGTGGTGACCGGACTGCAGTTGTTCAGCCTGGCCATGGGCGCGCTGGTGATCATGAGGATCGTCTTCGCCGGGTGGCTGAAGCAGGCGGCCGAGAAGTACTACGGGGATGCCGCCGTCGTGGGTGCGGACACCCCGAGGAAAGGTTGATCGGTCTCCGCGTCGAGGGCATCGTCGGGAAACCTGTGAGGATTCGCTCCCGAGGCGGATCGACGGAAGTCGGCACTCGTGCTACACCCGATCCAGCAGGCGCATCGAGATCGGGGAGATGAGCGCGGATGAGCGAAGAAGCCCCGGAACCGGTCGGCGAGGAACCTCCGGAGGAGGAGCTCACCGAGGAAGAGGAGGCCGAGGAGGACTCCGGCGACGGCGAGGGTGCCGCAACCGCCGACGACCTCGAGCTGCGGCTGGCGCTCGCGATGCGCGGCGGGGTGTCGCTGGCGGTCTGGATCGGCGGCGCGATCGCCGAGCTGGACCTGGCCCGACGTGGGATGCGCGGCGACCACGACTGGCCGGACGGCTCGGAGGCCGAGCGTGAGCGCGCCGAGGCGTACGCCGAGCTGCTCAGGGAGCTGGGCTACACCGACCTGGTGATCGACGTGCTGGCCGGCGCCAGCGCGGGTGGGCTGAACGCGGTGATCTACGGCTTCGCCCAGTCGGTCGGCACCGACCTGGAGTGGCTCCGCGACGTCTGGCGTGGGCAGGGAGACCTGTGGGGTCTGTTCCACGAGCAGTGGGACTCCACGCGGCCCTACCGCACCGAGGCGGTCTTCGACGCGGACAAGTTCTTCTACGGCAAGGTCCGCGAGCAGCTCCTGAAGCAGGCCGAGCACCCGCGGCCCCAGCTGACCTCGGACTACCTGACCGTGGACCTGGCGGCCACCCTGCAGTCGGGGCCACCGCTGCCCGATCTCCGGACCGGCACCGACCTGCGACCACGCACCGGCCACTTCCGCTTCCGGCGTACGCCGACCAGCCCCGGCGCGTTCAACGATATGCCCGCGACCGGCGAAGACACCGAGGCCGTCTCGCGACTGGCCTACGCGGCGCGGGCGACCAGCTCCTTCCCCGGCGCCTTCGAGCCGGCCGGCGTCTTCTCCTGGGAGCCGCAGGGACCGGAGGCGAAGAGGCGGGAGCGCGAGGCGGGCGACGACACACCGGAGAACATGGAGGCGGTGTTCTCCGAGGTGGCGCTCAGCCCCGCCAGCACGTTCGACGTGATGGACGGCGGGGTGTTCGACAACATCCCCATCGGCCGGGCGATCCAGGCGATCGCCGACGCGCCGGCGTCCCACCCGACCGAGCGGATCCTGATCTACCTCGACCCCAGCCCGCCCCATGCCGGGAGGGCACTCGCCGCGCCACCGGCGTTCGAAGGGGGACGTCGGCAGATGCGCGCCAAGTTCGTGCGGTCGGCGCTGACCGCCCTGCGCTACAAGCAGACGGTCGAGTCCGCGGGCGACGACCTCCGCGCCCTGAACCGGATGCGTGGCGCGGTCGCCGACATGCAGACGCGTCGTCGGCTGTTCCTCGACGTGCTGCCCGGAGCGCTCACCCAGGACGTCGAAGGGCAACCACTCGACGCGCGCTACCGCCAGCTCCGTACGCAGGTCGACGCGGCCCGGCTCTGCACGTTGCTGGCAGCACCCGGGGCCGGCTTCCTGCGGGCCCTCGTGCCGTCGCCCCCGGTGGCGACGGCGCTGGGGGTGACCGACGCCGACGTCGTCCAGGCCGCTCTTCGGAAGCGGCTCGCCGCCCGCACGGCGTACCCCTGCGAGAGCGACGCCGCTGCGCTGGTGGCCGCCACCGACCTGTTCATCTCCTGGCTCCGTCGGCACCAGGCGTCGGGCACCGGGCCGGCGAGCGCTCTGGCCGCGGCCAAGATGGCGGTCTACCGGGTGCGCACCTATGCGCTCTATCTGAGCCAGCGGCGTGAGCGCGACGCGGTCGTCTGCGCTCTCGGTACGTCGAGCCCGCCCGAGCTCGACACAGCGACCGTGATCGACGCCGAGGCCACCGCGAGCGCGCTGTGGCCGGACCGTCTCTCGGGGTCGGCACCACCGGAGGCGGGTGATCTCTCGTCCGAGGCCGGGCTCTGGGCCGCGCTGGCCCGGGCCGAGGGCGCGAGCACCGGTCAGCTCGTCACCTGGGCCGCCGCGGGGTGGCGGGCGCTGGGCGATGCGGTCACCGGGCTGCCGGACTGTGAAGCCAAGCGGATCATCCTGCACAAGTCGGGGATGCCGCGCGACCAGGCGATCCTCACCCCGGCGGCTGCCCAGCGCCTGCAGATGTCGGCCAGCGTGGCGCTCGGTGAGCTGGGCACGACCGCCGTACCCGACTTCTTCACCTTCAGCGGAGACCAGACCCCGCTGACGTCCGACCACCTCCAGAACGTCGTCCGGCAGGGGCGGGCGCAGGCGATCGACGCGGATCTGGCGGCCCGACGTGAGCCCCAACCGATCTCCGCCGAGCAGGCGATGAACGCCGGCAGCAAGCTGGCCGGCAACCAGCTCGCCAACTTCGCCGGCTTCTTGTCGGCCGACTGGCGGACCCACGACTGGCGCTGGGGTCGCCTGGACGCCGGCGCGGCTCTGCTGAGCACGCTGCGCGAGCTGCACCCGGCCCAGGACCCTGCCGCCTTCGAGCGCGTCGAGACCCTCGTCAGTGAGTCGTACGGCGATCTCGACCGCCGCAAGCTCACGCTCGCCGACGTACCTCCCGGACGTCGGTTCGCACTCGGCGCCCGGCTCGGGCTCGGGTTGCAACGGTCGATGTGGCCGCTCACGCCCAGCAACCGCGACCCCCAGGGGTTCCGGCTGCGCGACATTCCTTCCGTCGTGGCCCTGATCGTCCTGCGTCCGCTGCTCGTGCTGCTCCCGTTGCTGCTGCGGCCACCGGTCCTCGTCGGGGTCGTCGTCGTGGTCGCCGGAGCGCAGCACTGGGTGCGCGAGTCCACCCACCAGCCCTCCGGCGTCGCCCGGGCCACCTTCACCGCGCTGACCGCGCTGGCGCTCGTCCTGCTCGCGACACGAGTGATCTCACTGGTGCTCGCCAGGCGGCACTGGAGCCGACTCACCGCCGCACCGGGAGACGAGTTCCGCCCCGCAGTGGTCCGACTGATGACCCGACGGACGGTGTCCGGGCTGGTGGTGGCCGGCGTCCTGGTGATCCTCCTCATGACCCGACTGACCGGTTGGTCGTTCTGGTCCTGGGTGCACGACGGGATGGCCCGGGCGACCGGCTTCGAGGCGTTCGTCGTGCTCGGGGCGCTGGTGGCCGGGAACCTCGCCGTCAGCAAGACCGGTGCCACCTCGGTGGTCAGGGCCGAGCAGCCCGCTCCGCGAGACAAGGACGGCTGGGCCTCGGCCGCGATCCTCGTTGCCGTCACCTTCGGGCTGGCCTGGGTTGCCGCTCTCACGTATGCGGACGGTGCAGCCTCCGGCGCCCGGGTCGCGACCTCGGTCGCGACCGGTGGGGTCGTCTGGGGCGCGCACCACGCCTGGGCTCGGATGTGGTGGCCCGAGGCCATGGCCGTGCTGAGTGGTCTGGCCACCGCCTGGCTGCTGCTGGACAAGCCGCAGCTCGGCTTCGGCCCGGACGGCCGGTTCTTCGGCAGCTCGTGGACCTCCAGCGGCTGGGGACCGATTCTCGACGTGGCCATCCTGGTCGTGGTGGTCGCTCTCGCCTTCGGCGCGGGGCTCCTGAGCCGTTGGCTCACCGACCTGTGGGGTGACCTGGGGCAGATGCTCAGCCTGGTGCTCCTGTTGCTGGTCGCCCTCTGGGGCGCCTGGCAGCTGACCCTCGCCTGGCAGTGGCTGGTCAGCGTGCCGGTCGCGCTGGTCTACGGCAGCGCCATCGCGGCCGCGACGACACTCTTCGTGCCGTTCCGCGCCGAGCTCGACTGAGAGGATTCGCACAAGGATTGTCGACAGTCGATCGTCGACAATCGGAGTAGGCTGCCCCCATGGCAGTGACGCACGGCCCGACCCGGACCCTGAGACCCATCGACACCGGGCGGTCGTTGGCCGAGGATGCCGCAGACCGGATCCGCGAACAGGTGCTGGTGGGCGGATACCGGCAGGGTGAGCACCTGATCGAGGCCAAGATCGCCGATCAGCTCCAGATCTCGAGGGGCCCGGTGCGTGAGGCGTTCAAGATGCTCCGCGCCGAGGGGCTGCTCACCGAACAGCCTCGTCGAGGCACGTTCGTGGTCAGCCTCACCCCTCAAGACGTGCGAGATGTCTACGGGCTGCGAGCGGCGATCGAGGGTGCTGCGGCCAGGCTGTTGTGCCGCACCCAGGACGCCGAGGCGATCGCCCAGCTGGATCTGGCGGTCGGGGCCATCGGCACGGCTGCCGCCGGTGGGGACGCCGGTGCGGTGGCCCGGGCAGACCTCGCCTTCCACGAGCAGCTGTGCCTGCTGTCGGGGAACCGTCGGCTGTTGGAGACCTTCCGTCGCTACATCCCGGCCCTCCGCGGGTTGCTGCGGTTGGACGAGCGCATCATGCCTTCCATCACCGACGTCGCCGACCAGCACCGCCCGGTCGTCGCGGCGATCCGCGCCGGTGACGAGGACCAGGCCGTGCGACTCGTGACCGAGCACGCCGAGCAGGCCGGGGAGCTCCTCGCCGAGCTGCTGGAGCGCGGCGAGTGAGCGAGATCGAGGGCGCGGTGCTGACGAGCTCGGCTCCGCACTTCACAGACGACGAGATCGCCCGGCTCGTGGCCACGGCGTACGGCGTGACGGGTCAGGCCGCCGGCTCACTGAACTCCGAGCGGGACCAGGTCGTCCGGCTGACCGCCGGCGAACGACAGCTCGTGGTCAAGCTCTCCAACGAGTCCGAGACCTGGACGAACATCGACCTGGAGGAGTCAGCGGCAATGTGGGCGCTGGCCGCGGATCCGGGGCTCCCCCTGAGCACGCCACTGGCCCTCCACGGCACCGACGCGCGACACGTGGTCGTCGAGCACCCCGAGACGGGAGCCTCGCACTTCCTGCGCGCCTACGACCGACTCGCCGGACGGGCCAGCCTCAGCGGTGACGAGCTGCCGGGCAGCACGGTCATCGCGTACGGCGAGACCACCGCGCGGACCGCCCGGGCTCTGCGCGGCTTCTTCCACCCGGCCGCCGGTCGCCGGCTGCTGTGGCACGCCGAGGAGCGGGCGAAGACCCGCGAGCTCGTCGAGCACATCGCCGACCCCGAGACACGAGCTCTGGTGGAATCGGCGTTCGCCGCCTTCGAGGAGCGCGTGGCACCACGGTGGGCGGGCCTTCGGGCCCAGGTCGTCCACGGCGACCTCACGCTCGACAACCTGCTCATCGACGAGGGCGCCGTGAGCGGCGTGCTGGACCTCGGCGACCTCACGCACTCGACGCTGGTCTTCGACATCGCGGCCGCCTTCGGCTCGCTCGCAGCGACGCTGCAGGGTGACGACCTCTTCCGCACGCTCCGGCTCTTCCTGGACGGCTACCGATCGGTGACCCCGCTGGAGCCCGAGGAGCTCGCCGTGCTCGGCGACACGGTGGCACTTCGGGCGGCGCTCACGCTGTGCATCTCGCACTGGCGGGCTGCTGATCATCCGGAGAACGCGACGTACATCCGGGCCTGGGACGAGATCTCCCTGAGCCTGTTGCGCCAGTTCGAGGAGCTCGGGCCCGAGGCGGTGGCACAACGACTCGGCGGACCGGGCGCGCCGCCGGACACCACGGGTCTCGCCCGTCGGCGCGGCGCGGTCTTCGGCACAGCGCTGGCGCCGCTGTCCTACTCACGTCCGCTGCACCTGGTCAGCGGACGCGGCGCGACGATGACCGACAGCGACGGCACGACGTACATCGACGCCTACAACAACGTCCCGGTCGTCGGACACGCGCACCCGCGGGTGAGCGGCCGGATCAGCGACCAATCCCGTCTGTTGAGCACCAACCTGCGCTACCTCCACCCGCGCGCGATCGAGCTCGCTGAACGGCTCGTGGCGACCATGCCGTCCGAGCTCGACACCGTGCTGCTGGTGAACTCCGGCAGCGAGGCCACCGACCTCGCCTGGCGGCTGGCCATCGCGGCGACCGGGCGTACCGGCGCGCTCGTGACCGAGTTCGCCTACCACGGCGTGACCACGGCGGCGACCGCGCTCTCCCCTGAAGAGTGGCGCGGGGACTGGAAGCCGGAGCAGGTCGAGCGCTTCGACGCACCCCGTGGGCCGCAGCCCGACGTGACCACCTTCACCGACGCCGCCGAGCGGCTCCGCGTCGTCGGCCACGAGCCGGGGCTCCTGATCGTCGACACGACGTACACCAGCGACGGCATCCTCAACCCGGGCCCCGACTACCACGAGGCCCTCGGCACCGCGGCTCGTGCGGCCGGAGCGTTGATCGTCGCCGACGAGGTGCAGGCGGGGTTCGGCCGCACCGGCGAGCATCTCTGGTCCTTCGAGGGCGCCGGGCTGGCGCCCGACATGGTCGCTCTCGGCAAGCCGATGGGCAACGGCTACCCGCTCGCCGCGGTCATCACGCGGAGCAGCTACGTCGAGGCGCTCGGCCAGGAGGCGGAGTTCTTCAGCACCTTCGCCGGCAGCCCGGTCGCGGCGGTGGCCGGCCTGGCCGTCCTCGACGTCATCGAGGACGAGGAGTTGATCGCCCACGCCGCCGCGATGGGTCACCTGCTCCGGAGCCGGCTGCGCGAGGGCACGGCAGGCTGCCCGGCGGTGCAGGACGTCCGCGGCCGGGGTCTGCTGGTCGCGGTCGACCTGGCCGGTACGCCGCCACACGAGGTCGCCGGCGTCCTGGATCGGGTGCGCGACCAAGGTGTCCTGATCGGCACGACGGGTCCGGGCTACGACGTCCTGAAGATCCGTCCGCCCCTGGTCGTGACCGCCGAGCAGGTCGCACGTGTCGCATCGGTGGTGAGCAACGCCTTACGTCAGATTGCAGATTGTTGACAATCTGCCGGTGGTACGAAAAAGTGGCTCTGACGACCATCCCCGGACGCACGAAGGCGGTCAGATGAGAAGCACCGAGCAGTTCGCGGGCGTCGACCGTTCGTTGCAGCGGGCCTGGATCAAGGGCGCCGGGTTCATCGACGAGGAGCTCGAGCAGCCCCTGGTGCTGATCGCCAACACCTACCAGGACTTCTCGCCCGAGAACGCCCACCTGCGACAGGTCGTCGACGCGGTCAAGGCCGGCGTCCGGATGGCCGGCGGCACGCCGATGGAGTTCAACACCTTCCACGTCACCGACAGCGAGGCGTTCGCGGCCCGGAGCATGCGATACGTCCTGCCGAGCCGCGACGTGGTGGCCGACTCGGTCGAGCTGATGGCCGAGGGACACGGGGTCGACGGCCTCGTGCTGCTGACCGGTGGCGACAAGCCGACGCCGGGCATGGTGATGGCCGCGGCCCGGCTCGACCTCCCCTCCATCCTGCTCTACTGCGGGCCGACCGAGCCCGGGATGCACCGCGGCAAGAAGCTGTTCCTGGAGACCGTGTACGACGGGGTCGGCCAGGTCGTGCGCGGCGAGATCGACGAGGCGACCCTGAGGCAGTGGGAGGACCGGCTGTTCCCTGGCCCCGGCGCGGGGGCGACGCTCACCTCGGGCAACACCGCCGGCATCTACGTCGAGGCGCTCGGCATGTCGCTGCCCGGCACCGGGACCCTTCCCGCCGGGACGAACTTCCAGCTGCGCGCCGCCAAGTACACCGGGATGCGTGCGGTCGAGCTGATCCGCGAGGACGTCCGGCCGAGCCAGATCCTCACGCAGGCGGCGTTCGAGAACTCGCTCCGCGTCTCACTCGCGGTCTCCGGCTCCACCAACCTGGTCCTGCACTTCATCGCGATGGCCAAGGAGGCCGGCATCGAGCTGGACTTCGACTTCATCGACCGCATCGGTCGATCGACCCCGACGCTGGCGAAGATGGCGCCGAGCGGTCCGTGGGGGGTCACCGAGCTGGGTGCGGCCGGCGGCGTGCCGGCCGTGCTCCGTGAGCTCGGGGACCTCATCGACGGCTCGACGATCACGGTGTCCGGGAAGACCACCGGCGACATCGCCGCCCAGGCGGAGAACCTGAACCCGGAGCTCCTGCATCACCGCCAGGACCCCATCTCACCCGAGGGGGCGATCTTCATCCTGCGTGGTTCGCTCGCGCCGGACGGCGCCGTGGTCAAGGCCTCCGGGGTCGCGGAGTCCATGTGGAGCTTCACGGGAACGGCGCGCGTCTTCGAGGACGAGGAGTCCGCGATCGAGGCGACGCTCGCGGGCTCGATCGAAGCCGGCACCGCGATCATCATCCGCAACGAGGGTCCGCGCGGCGGGCCGGGCATGCGCGAGATGCTCGGCGCGACGTCCGCGGTGGTCGGCATGGGGCTGTCGGAGTCGGTCGCGTTGATCACCGACGGCCGCTTCTCCGGCGCCACCCACGGCCCGTCCATCGGATACGTCGGCCCCGAGGCCCGAGACGGTGGGCCGATCGCGCTCGTCGAGGACGGCGACCGCATCGTGATCGACCTCGACCAGCGGCGGCTCGACCTCGACGT
>Ga0164241_10002410_pt1 | contig 20419 bp, 16 predicted proteins | sample OricomyardsoilBY_FD_108780 | JGI IMG/M metagenome (GOLD analysis project Ga0164241, IMG submission 108780) | Backyard soil microbial communities from Emeryville, California, USA - Original compost - Back yard soil (BY) | ecosystem: Environmental > Terrestrial > Soil > Unclassified | place: USA... | reverse complement strand
GCCTCTACGGCACCTGACCGCCAGATTGGTGGGCCCTGCGGGATTCGAACCCGCAACCAAGGGATTATGAGTCCCCTGCTCTGACCATTGAGCTAAAGGCCCGGTAGTGACTACGACTACTGCTGCCGCGGGAAAATCCTTCGTGAGATTTTGGAAACCGTCATCTCGCGGCGATCCAACCGGCGCGGTGTTGGTGGTGTCCATCTTTCGCGGAAAAACAAGGACATCTTGCGCGCGGAAAACTGACTCGCACGAGCGGCCGCGCTCCCGAAAAGGACGCCGCCGATGAGTAACGCCGCCCGCCGCCGCCAACGCGGTTCCCTTTCCCCTCCGCTCCCCGGAGCCCAAAACGATTGACCCTTCAGCTTAATTTATTTCGAGTTCGAAATAATGGCTCTCCCCCGCCGGCCGCCCCGCCAGACTTTGTTGGAAGATCTTCCCTTCCATCTCGCGCGAATGGCTTTGGCCTTCCGCCAGTTCAACGATCGCACGTTGCACGCCGTCGGCGCGAAACCGCAGCCACCCGGATTAGCCAGCGTGCTGCACGCCTTGGCCGAACGCGACAACTGCACGGTTAACGACTTGATCGAGCAAACGCACCTGCCAAACGGCACACTGACCGGGTTGCTGGATTCGTTGGAACGCGATGACTGCATTGAACGTGTCCGCAATCCCGACGACGGCCGCTCCCGGCGTATCCGCCTGACCAAAGACGGCCGCAAGCTCCGCACGAAACTCGATCAACGCCATGCGCTCGTCATGGAGATATTTCGCGAGGCGCTTTCGGATGCCGAGTCGGCCGAGCTGACGCGGCTTTTGGCACAGATCACCGCCCGCATGCGCGCTTATCGGCCCGGCGATGAGACATCCTCGGCGCGCGCCACCCAGCCGCGCTCATCCCCTTCTCTTCAACAAACCCCACAACCCCTCAAAAGAAAAAAATCTTAGCCATGCGTTTTCTCAAACTCAGTCTGTTGCTCTCGCTGCTGCCGGCCTTCGCCGTCGCAGCCCCACCGCCGGGAATTCCGGACGGCTGGTCCGACGGCTTCGTCTACGCGAACGGAATCCGGATTCACTACTACCACGCCGCTCCCGCCCCCGGAAAACCGGTGTTGATCATGGTGCATGGCGTCACGGACATCGGACTTAGTTGGACCACGCTGACGTGGAAACTCCAAGGCGCTTACGACATCTACATGACCGACACGCGCGGCCACGGACTCAGCGACCCGTTCACGTCCGCCGACGATGCCGACACGCTGATCAAGGACGTCGTGGATTTTGTGCACGTCATGAAGTTCGAAAAGCCGATCCTCATGGGCCACTCGATGGGCGCCGCGACGGTGATGCGCGTCGGAGCGGAGTATCCCGATCTCGCCAAAGCGATCATCATGCTCGACCCCTTCGTCGGTGGCGGCGGGCCCGGTGGACGACCGCCTGCGGCACCCGCCACCCAACCGCCGGCCCCCGCCCGCCCCACTTCGACGGATCCACTCGCCTTTAGCATGTTCGGCGACCCTCAGACCCTCGTGAAACAGAACAACTACAGCTACGAAGAGCTGGTCGCGAGATGCCATCATCAAAGCCCCAAGTGGGACATCGTGGACTGCGAGTATTGGGCGCTCTCCAAGAAACAATATCACGGTCCCTATTCGAAGGCCGAAGGTGAAGCCATGTCGGGCAGCATGCGCACACAGGAATCCCTCGCGAAGATCACCGTGCCCGCACTCATCCTGAAAGCGGACGCGCCACCGGAAGCCCGCAAGGCTCAGGACGAAGCCGCTCGCGTGATGCAACACGGCTATCTCGTGCACATCGCCGACTCCGGCCACAATCTCCACCACGATCAACTGAGCCGCACCGTGGACGAACTGACCAAGTTTCTATCGACGCTCTGACGCCGCCGCCATGAAACCAAACCTTACCCCATCGTTGGCCGCCGGGCTGCTTGCCGCCTGTCTGACTCTCACTGGCCTCGCTCAACAACCACCACCCGCGCCGGCCATGACAGCATACGGCCTCGTCCAAGGCGTCGCCGAAGACGGCCTGACCGTCTATCGCGGCATCCCGTTTGCCGCGCCGCCGGTCGGCGAACTCCGCTGGCGCCCGCCACAGCCCGCGGCGAAATGGGACGGCGTGCGCCCAGCGACATCGTTCGCACCCGATCCTTATCAAGGCGACGGCAAGGGCAACGTGAGCGAGGACTGTCTCTACCTCAACGTCTGGACGCCCGCCAAACGCGCCAACGAACATCTGCCCGTACTGGTGTGGATTTACGGCGGCGGTTTCGCCTTCGGCGGGACCTCGGGGCCCGGCGTCAACGGCGCCCATCTCGCGCGCAAGGGCGTCGTGCTGGTGAGCATCAATTACCGCGTCGGAGCCTTCGGATTTCTCGCGCATCCACAGTTGAGCGCAGAGTCACCCGAACATGTTTCCGGCAACTACGGACTGCTCGATCAACTCGCGGGCCTGCGTTGGGTGAAAAAAAATATCGCGGCCTTCGGGGGCGATCCCGGCCGCGTGACCATCTTCGGCGAGTCAGCCGGCGGCATTTCCGTCAGCATGCTGTGCGCATCGCCTCTCGCCAAGGGCCTGATCACTGGCGCGATTTCGGAAAGCGGCGGTTCATTCGGACCGCCCCGCGCCACCACTTATCCCGGCGAAAACATGAAACTGCTCGCCGATGCCGAGCGTGCCGGAGAAGCGCTGGCGCACTCGGCCGGCGCAGCCACCATCGCCGAACTCCGCCAGCTGCCCGCCGCAAAAGTCCCCAACGGCTGGGGTTCTGGCGCGGGCTGGCCCATCATCGATGGCTGGGTGATTCCCGGCGACCAGCACACGCTCTACGAGGCCGGCAACTATAACGACGTGCCCGTCATCGTCGGCTACAATTCCGACGAAGGCCTCAGCTTTCCGGGAGGAAAAACGCCGGAGGAATACGCGGCCAACACCCGCCAGCGCTTCGGCCCGTTCGCCGGCCGGCTCCTCGCCGCGTATCCAGCCGGTGAGCACACCCTGCCGAAGACGGCGCGCGATCTCATGCGCGACGCCGCCTTTGGCTGGCACACTTGGAGTTGGGCCCGCCTGCAGGCGGACACGGGAAAATCGAAGGTCTTCTTCTATTACTTCGATCAGCATCCCGGGCATCCGGCCGATTCCCCCGAAGCCGGCCACGGCACGCCGCATGGGTCGGACGTCGCCTACGTTTTCCAAACGCTGAATCGCAAAGACCCCAAACTCACGCCCGCCGACTTCGCGATTTCGGACACGCTCTCCACCTACTGGACTAATTTTGCAAAGCGTGGCGATCCCAACGGCGCCGGCGTTCCCGAGTGGCCCCCATTCACCGCGAAGAACAACCAGCTGATGTATTTCAACCAGCACGCGTTCCCCGGACCGGTGCCGAGTCCTCAGGGCCTCGAAGCACTCGACGCATACTTCGCCTGGCGCCGCACGCCGGAAGGCGCGGCCTGGGCGAAATAAGCGATTTTTTTCCCCCAGTGAAAATCCGCTCAGGAAGCGCTGATTAATTCACCTACGCGCTGAGACCCTCCTTCGGATTTTGGCCAAAAGATAAGAATGCACTGAACGCTCGAAGGTCGTTCGACACCTTCGTGGCCTTCGCTCTCTTCGTTCCCTCCTGTAGAAAATCCGTCTCCGACCGCAGTCGCCTGTTTCCAAGCGAAGACGGCTCGTAAATCGCGATTCCCCCTGCGCCAGCGAGATCGAGAGAAGCCCTTTTCCCCGTGCGGCCTTCCTTCGCGGAAGTCCTTGGATCACCGCGCACACCAACCTCGGCGCCCCTGCCGCGATGACCTGAAACGTCTCACGACTTCTTCGCGGGCTTCGACACTTGATTTTCCGCCCGCACGGGCCGACATATGTTCAATTGAACATAAACACTTCCCATCCTCACCTTCTATCGCCGCCCCTCGCCCATCGCCCGCGACCGTGAGCCACCGCACTTAAAATGACGCCGTCATGCCTGGTTCCCCGGCAGATATTTCAACGCTGCGGCAGCTGCTCGCCCAGCGTTTCCCCGCCGCCCGCACCGCCGTCAGCGCTCTGACCACCGGCTGGCCCGCGCTCGACGACGCTGCCGGCGGCCTGCCCCGGGGCGCGCTGACCGAGATCATCTGCGCCGCGCCCAGCTGCGGCGGACAACTCCTCCTCGGCCAGCTCCTCCGCCAGACGCGCGCGCAAAACATCCGCGTCGCCTTGATCGATGCCCTCGACGCCTTCGACCCAAACTCGTGGCCGCCCGACTGGCTCGGGCACCTCGTCTGGGCGCGCTGCCGCCAGACGTCCGAGGCTCTCCAAATCGCCGACCTCTTCGCGCGCGACGCCAACTTCGGCCTCATCGTCCTCGATCTGCGTCACGCCGCCGGGCGCGACCTCCGCCGCATCCCCGCCACGCAATGGTACCGGCTCCAGCGCGCCGTCGAGCAGAGCAACGCCCCTTTCGTCGTAAAAACGCCCGGCGCCTGCGTACCCAGCGCCCAACTACGCATCCTGCTCGACCGCCCTCCGTCGCTCGAAACCGCCACCACTCTCCGCATCGAGTTGGTCAACAACCTCCCCTTCGTTCCCCAACGCCAGCGCCGCCACGCCGCCCATGCCTGAGCCGCGCACGCGCGCACGCCTTCTCTCTCATGTTCGCCGTCCTTCATCTCGCCGATTTTTCGCTGCAAGCGATCCTGCGCGCCCGCGCCGATCTGGCGGGTAAACCCGTCGCGCTGCTTCGCGACGAACGCAGCGACTCGCCTGTTCTCGCCTGCAACGCCCGCGCCCGCTCCGCCGCCGTCGAAACCGGCCTCACCGGCCCGCAAGCCCTCGCCCGCTGCGCGTCTCTCGCACTCTGCCAGCCCGACCCCGCCGCCGAAACCGACGCCCACGCCGCCCTTCTTTCCGTCGCGTTTTCCCTCTCGCCCACTGTCGAGGCCACCGCTCCCGGCATCGCCACGCTCGACCTCGCCGGCCACGCCGCCGGCGAACGCGAGCCGCGCCTCCGCGCCGCGCTCGACCAACTCGCCGCCCACGGTCTCACCGCCACCGCCGGCCACGCCGCCACCCCGCTGCTCGCACGCTACGCCGCGCAACTCGCCGATCCCTTTCTCGCGGTGGAAAACCGCCGCACCTTCCTCGCGCCGCTGCCACTGGCAACCGCCAGTCCGCCGCCCGAGCTCATGCCGATTCTCACGGGCTGGGGCCTGCGCACCCTCGGCGACCTCACCGATCTTTCCAAGGCCGACATCGCCCAACGTCTCGGTCCCGCCGGCCTCGCCCTCTGGGAACGCGCCGCCGGTGAAACCATCCGCCCGCTCCGCCCCGTCACGCCCGCCCCGACTTTCGCCGCGTATTACGATTCCCCCTACGAACTCGAAACCCTCGAACCCGTCCTCTTTCTCCTGCGCCGCTTCGTCGATCGCCTCGCCCTCGAACTGTCCAACGCCGGCCTCGCCGCCGCCTCGCTCGCGCTGACCCTCGGCTGCGTGGACGACACCGCACTCTCCCGCCGCATCCGTCTCCCCGAGCCCGGCACCAGCGCCGACGTTTTCTTCCGCGCGCTTCACACCTGGCTCGAAAGCCTGCGCGCCGCCGCCGCCATCAAAACCGTGCACCTCGAAATCGAGCCCGTCCGCGCGCTCATCCGCCAGCACGGCCTTTTCGACAACACCCTCGTCGATGCCCACGGCTTCGCCGAAACCCTCGCGCGCGCCGCCGCCATCGCCGGCTCCGATCGCATCGGCACGCCGCACTTGGAAGACACGCACCGTCCCGACGCCTTCGCGCTCCACCCGCCCGCGCTCTCCCTCGCCCCCGCCGAACCATCCACGCCGTTTACCCTCCGCGGCCTCCCGCTCCGCCGCTTCCGCCCGCCGATCCCCGCCAACGTCGAACTCCAAAGCGGTTTCCCCGCGTACCTCTGGACGTCCGATCTTCACGCCAGCATCACCGCCGCGCGCGGGCCGTATCCTGTTTCCGGTGACTGGTGGGAGACCGCCCGCGCCTGGTCCCGCGAAGAGTGGGACATCGAAGCCGCCGACAGCGGTCTCTACCGCCTCACCCACGACCTCCAAGCCAGCGCCTGGTTCATCGAAGGCGAGTACGACTAACCGTCCGTATCGTTCTCATTCTCTTACTCCTCTCGTTCTCCCGACTCGAATGAGTCCACGCCGAATCACGAAGAGAACGAGAACGATTAAGAATCCCTCAACCTCTTCCACCTCTCCACCGTCGTCATGAGCGCCCCCGCTCCCACGTACATCGAACTCCACGCCTCGAGCGCCTTCAGCTTCCTGCGCGGCGCCAACGATCCCGAGTCGCTCGTCCACACCGCGCAAAAACTCGGCCTGCCCCAGCTCGCCGTGCTCGACCGCGACGGCGTTTCCAGCGCGCCCCGCACGTATCAGTCCGCCCGCGACAACGGCCTCAACGCGCGCGTCGGCGCCGAGATCACCCTCGCCGACGGCTCCGCGCTGCCGCTCCTCGTGAAGAACCGCACCGGCTACCAAAACCTCTGCAAACTCATCAGCGCCGCCAAACTCACCCCGCGCACCGCCAGCCTCCCGCACTCATCCGCTCTCGGCTCTGCCGCGCCCGCCTCGTCTTCACCGAGCGTTCCGCACGATTCACCCGGCCTCGCCCCCGGCGACGATCCGCGCGCCCGCAAACGCCCGTGCTTCGCCACGTGGGACGAACTCGCCGCCCACGCCGACGGACTCATCGCGCTCACCGGCGACGACGATGGCCCGCTCGCGCGCGCACTGGCCACCGGCGATCTCGCCAGCGCCAGCCGCACGACCGCCCGTCTCAAAAAAATCTTCGGCGACGACAACGTCTGCGTCGAACTCCAGCGCCGGCGCATCCGCGGCGAAGAGCTGCGTATCCAACTTCTCACCGATCTCGCCGCCGCGCAAAAACTCCCGCTCCTCGCCACCAGCGGCGCGCGCTACGCCACGCCCGACGATCGCATCGTCGCCGACGCCTTCACCTGCCTCCGCCATCACACCACGCTCGACCGCGCCGGCCGCCTGCTCTCCGAAAACGACGCCCGCCACCTCCGCTCTCCCGCGCAGATGCGCGCTCTCTTCGCCGATCTCCCTGAAGCCGTCGCCAACACCGTTCGCATCGCCGGTCGTCTCGAGTTCACCCTCGAAAATCTCGGCTACACATTTCCCGCCTTCCCCGTTCCGACCGGCGAATCCATGCCGTCCTACCTCCGCGCCGTCACCCTGGCAGCCGCCCATCGCCGCTTTCCCCGGCTCTCGGCAAAAGTCCGCGCGCAACTCGACACCGAACTCGCCCTCATCGCCCGCCTCGGTTTCGCCGGCTATTTTTTAATCATCTGGGACATCTGCAAGTGGGCGCGCGAAACCCGCGGCATACTGGTCCAAGGTCGCGGCAGCGCCGCCAACAGCGCCGTCTGCTACATGCTCGGCATCACCGCCGTGAATCCGCTCGAACACGCGCTCCTCTTCGAGCGCTTCCTCAGCGATGGCCGCCTCGGCGCCGACGGAAAACCCTCCTGGCCCGATGTCGATCTCGACCTCCCCAGCGGCGACCGGCGCGAACAGGTCATCCAGGAAATCTACACCCGCTACGCGCCCCACGGCGCCGCCATGGTCGCCAACGTCATCACCTACCGCGGCCGCAGCACCACCCGCGAAATGGGAAAAATCCTCGGCCTTCCCGAAGACGCCCTCAACCGTTTCTCCGCGCTCTACGCCAACGGCGATTTTCCCCACACGCTCGACTTCAAAAAACAACTACACCTCGCCGGCCTCGCCAAAACCCACCCGCGCCTTCCCGCGCTCCTCGCCCTCTCCGAAAAAATCAAAGGCCTGCCCCGCCACCTCGGCCAGCACTCCGGCGGCATGGTTCTTTGTCCTGGATTACTCAATACGATCGTCCCGCTCGAGCCCGCCTCCATGGAGGGCCGCACGATCGTCCAGTGGGACAAGGACGACTGCGAAGACCTCGGCCTCGTGAAGATCGACTTCCTCGGCCTCGGCATGATGGCCGTCCTCCAGGATTGCTTCGAGCTCTGCGCCAGCCAGCCCGGCGGCCCGACCAAATTCGACGACATCCCGCGCGACGATCCCGCCACCTACCAGATGATCGTGGAGGCAAAAACCGTCGGTGTTTTCCAAATCGAGAGCCGCGCCCAGATGGCCACGCTCCCGCGCTTCAAACCGAAAAATCTCTACGACCTCGCCATGCAGGTCGCCATCGTCCGCCCCGGCCCGATCGTCGGCAACCTCGTCCACCCGCTTATCAAACGCCGCAATGGCGACGAGCGCGTCGACTACATCGATCCGTCGCTCGAAGACGCCCTCAAACCCATCCTCGTTCGCACGAGCGGCGTGATCCTCTTTCAAGAACAGATGCTCGCCATTGCCATGAGCCTCGCCGGTTTTTCCGGCGGCGAAGCCGAGGAACTCCGCCGCGCGATGGGCTTCACGAAAAAGACCGATCGCCTCGATAAAATTAAAGCCAGACTCCGCGCCCATCTCGAAGCCCGCGGCCACGCCGAACCCGTCGTCCGCAAAATCGTCGAAGCCGTTTCCGCCTTCGCCTTCTACGGATTTCCCGAGAGCCACGCCATTTCGTTCGCCCTCCTCGCGTACGCCAGCAGCTGGCTGAAAAAGCACCGCCCGTCCGAGTTCTTCACCAGCCTCCTCAACAATCAGCCGATGGGTTTTTATTCGTCCGCCACCTTGCTTCAAGACGCCCGCCGCAACCACGACGTCAAAGTCCGCGCCGTCTGCGTCCAGCACTCCGGCTGGCCATGCACGGTCGAACCGGGCAACGCCCTGCGCATCGGCCTGAATTATGTGCGCGGCGTGCGCGAACGCAGCGCGCAACACATGCTCGCCGCCCGCGCTCAAAAACCCTTCGCCTCGCTCGACGATTTTGTCGCCCGCACCGAGTTCTCCGCCGCCGAACGCCGCGCCCTCGCCGCCGTCGGCGCCCTCAACGTTTTCGCGGCGCACCGCCGCGCCGCCCTCTGGCAAATCGAAGCCGCCTGGTCCTCCGAAGAAACGCTCTTCACCCACGCCCTCGCCATGGAATCCGCCAATGACTCCGCCTCTCTTACGCCCCCGATTCCAGAACCGACGCGTAACCATTCCGGGGAGCACATGCGTCCCGCGTGTGACCTTCAGCGTCCCGCCGAAGGTGGCTCGAAATCCCCATCGCTCACTCCCAAGCCTCCACTCGTCCCCAATTACCAACTACCAACTACAGATTACCTCCGCTCTCCCGCCCCGGAGAGCGCTCCCCTCGCCTTTCGCCCTCCGCCCTTCGCCAATTTCCCCCTCCGCCCCCCGCACGATTCTTGTCACTTGGACCTTGGCCCTTCGCCCTTGCGCGCCAGCGCCCACGCCGATTTCCCCCTTCGCCCCATGACGCTGCCCGAACGCCTCGCCGCCGATTTCGCCGGCATGTCGCTCACCGCCGGCAACCACCCGATGGCCACCGTCCGCGCCCAGTTGCCCGACGTCACGCCCGCCAGCGAACTCATCGTTTCCAAAGACGGACACGTCGTCACCATCGCGGGCAGCGTCATCTGTCGCCAAAGACCGGGTACAGCCAAAGGCGTCGTCTTCATCTCGCTCGAAGACGAAACCGGCATCGCCAACGCCGTTGTTTATGCGGAACTCTTCGAGCGCCAGCGCCTGCTCATCACGCAGGAATCCGCGCTGCGCATCACCGGCAAACTCCAGCACAAAGCCGGCGTCGCGCACGTCCGCGCCGACAAAATCGAACCGCTCCGCCTCGCCGAAATTCCCGAGCAGGCCTCCCACGACTTCCACTGATCTGCGCCCCTCCGGCGCGCCCCGCGCCGGTCAGTGCTCGCCATCCGCGAACGCCCGTCGTCCTAGAACACTCGTCGTCCGCGTCGTCCGCGGAACGCTCGTCGGTCCGGGGAGCGCACGCGGGCGGCGTGCAGTGTTCGGCGGCCCGCCGAACACTCCGACCTCCGAAGTCCCGGACTGAACACCGAGCCACCGCGTTCTTCCGGGAAATAACATGCCGATGCTTGAGCCCGCCGCGCGCCTCGTTTCATCGTGCGACGTGCCCGCGCTCCTCTCCGAACCGCTCACCGAAGCCGACTGGCGCGCCCGCCAGCGCGCTCATGAGGAACGCGTGCGCGTCTGGACGGATCCGCATCAAGCCCGCGCCTCCCGCGGCGAAAAACATCCCGTCCTCGATTTCCTCTTCGACTATTATTCGTTCCGCGCGAGCTGGCTGAAACGCTGGCATCCCGGCATCGGTACGCATCTCAGCGGCGAAGGCGCGGGCGAATTTCTCCGCTGGACCGGGTATCGGGAAAATGGTGACGGCACTGTCGGCGTCGATCCCGCGATCCTGCCCGCGCATCGGCTGAAAACCGTCGCGTGGCTGCGCGAATTGCTCACCGGCATGCGCGAACGCCCCGCCTTCTTCGGCTGCTTCGGCCTGCACGAATGGGCGATGGTTTACCGGCAAAGCGCCGACGAACTCCGCCACAACGCCTGGCCGTTGCGCTTCCCGCCCGACGAGCTCGCCCGCATCGTCGAGAGCCAGCCGGTGTGTTGTTCGCACTTCGACGCGTTCCGGTTTTTCACGCCGCCGGCCCGTCCGCTCAACAAGCTTCAGCCGGCCCGCACGGAAAGCGTCCGCCTCGAGCAGCGTGGCTGCCTGCACGCCAACATGGATCTCTACAAGTGGGCGTTTAAACTCGCGCCGTTCACGCCCTCCGAACTCGTCGCCGACTGCTTCGAACTGGCCCGCGACATCCGCGAGATCGACATGCGCGCCAGCCCATACGATTTGCGCGCGCTCGGTTTCAAACCCATCGCGATCGAAACCGCTGACGGCCGCGCCGACTACGAACGCCACCAGCGCGCGTTCAGCCAACGCGGCGAACCGCTCCGCGAACGCCTGCTCACCGTCTGCGCGCAGTTGCTCACGTGATCCGTCAGTCCGCCGTTTCTCTGGCCAGTTAGGTCGGGTGAGGCGTCTCGCCGGGCCGCCCTAACCGCCAACGGCTCACCGGAGAGTCGCCCTACGTCGGTCCCATTGAGAATTCGCGAGCGACCAGAGAGCCGTCGCAGCCACTCACTCAACGCACGTCGAACGAGTGCGCGTTGAGCGGGAAAAGCGGGTACCCGAGGCGGTCCGAGCTGATCTCTTCAATCTGCAGACCGACGAGCGGATTATGCGTCATGAAGCGGAGGAAGTCCGCTTTGCTGAACGCCAGACACCGCACCGTTTCGCGCGTGATGACATCGGCGATCGCAGAGCTGTTTTGCAGCAGCCCGATCTCGCCAAAAAATCCGCCAGGCCCGAGACGCGAAAGAATTTTTTTGCCACGTTTCACCACCACGCGTCCTTCGTACACGACGTAGAATTGGTGGCTGTCCTGCCGCTCGGCCACGATCGTCTCGCCTTCGTTGTAAGCGATGATCGAGGAGATTTGCGCGAAGCGCGCGACCGCCTGCGGATGCCAGCTGCGACAAAACGACAGCCGGCGCAAAAAGGGTACTTTGTGAATGAGATCGTTCGCTGTGGAAACGCCGAGCTTCGCGACGACGCGTTGCTGAAATTCCGCCAGCGGAAGCATGAGCACGATCACCGGCGTCAACGCGCGGACCTGGGCTTCCACCCGCCCGGCATCCAGCAACGCATGCACGCCAAAAACATCCCCCTCGCCGAGCTCAAGGACACGTTCCGCGCGTCCCGATTTAAGACGGCGATAAATGGCGACACCGCCGGAAAGGATGATGCCCGCGTCCCCGGACTTGTCCGAGAATTTGCGGATAAGACTCCACGCTTTGAATACCTGCGGCTTCGCGAACTTGAGCATCTCCGCGCGTTCGGCGGGTGAAAGGCGGCGAAAGATCAGCGAATCCGCCAGCAGGCGCGCAATCACGTCGGGGTTGTTGATGTCCTCGGGCTTCGCGCCCCAGCGATGCAACGTCTGGGCGATCTCGCGGTAACGGGCGCGCATGCGCACCCACAGACTGCGCATCACCGGCCGGCCCACGAACAGCAACAACGCGCAGACGGCGACAGCGCCAAATCCCACGCCGACTTCGCGCCAGTACTCGACACTGCCGAGCACTTCGCGGGCACCGCGATCGGTCATCCGCAACGCCATCGAGAGCACGAGCACGCACCACGCCGCGCCCCAAACTAACCGCACCGCGACATACAGGGCCGAGACCCGCGCGATACCGAAACGGAGACGGACCTTCCAGCGGCGGTTGGGCGTGAAGACCAGGTTCTTGTGCGTATCCAGAATCTGCCCGCGGCAGATCGCGGAAAGGATCGGCGTCACACAGCCGCCCGCGACCGGGCGCAACATCACCAGGACGGCAAACAGGTGAACCAAGCCCCACGCGGGCCGGTACCACCAAAGCAGCGCGGCACTGAGCATGACAGGCATGAACTTCGCGCTCCACACCCCGATTTCGGTGAGGCGGCTAGTCATGCACGCGTCCTCCAGGTTGATGCCAAAATAGGGCGTGGGCCGGAGCCGGTTGAACTTCGGGTCGTAGATTTCTCCGCCGCCCCAGACGAGCGTGGACGCGGCCAGCGCCGATCCCGCGCTCAGTCCGAGGCACAACAGAATCCAGCCAATGAATACGTCCAGCAGCGCGGCGGGCGTTGGCGCCGGCCATGCGAATCGCTGCGTCAGCATGATCGTCACCGCGAGCGCGACGGACGCCCAGCCCAGCAAAATGGAAATCCACGCGTTCAGAGGCACGGCCCACCGGCGCGCGCGTTCGTCGGGTTCGGTCTGGCGTTCCAGCCGCAATACGCCGGCGCGCTGCGCTTTCAGAACGAGTTCGTAATACTCGCGCAGGGGCAGGCAGGTGCGGTTCAAAATCACCGCGCGCAAGACGTCGGGCACGGTGGCGGGCGTCGCGAAATTGCGCAGCAGATTCCACTGATCGAGCGTGACCGTGAGATACCGGCGGGCCGGCACGTTCTTCAACACGCAGATGCCTCCGGGCATGTCGGCGCGCTGGACGTTCGGATTCAGCCTCAGAGTCTGCGCCGTTAGGATAAGTTGCTCATCCATGCTGGGGTAGGTGGTCGGTGAGGTAGAGTGAGTTGATGGGAACGCGCGAGCGTAAACAAGACGCCGGTCGCGATCAGGCGTCTTTGCCTTCGCCGCCGTTGGCCGCAGGCCCGATCAGATCGAGAATAATGTCCTGCAAATCCTGCAAGCGGTAGGGTTTCATCAAATACCGCATGCGCGCGTTGCCTTCGGCCCAGAGATCTTCCTCCAACACATGGCCGCTCAAGAGCAGGATGGGCAGCGACGGATCCAGTTTATGGAGACGCGCGGACAGGCCGAGGCCGTCGAGATTGGGCATCAGCACATCGGTCGCGACGAGGCCGATTTCGTCGGCATGTTTTTCAAAAATCTCCAGCGCCTTCGCGCCGTCCTCGGCCTCGATCAAGGTGTAGCCAAGTGGCTCGAGGGCTAGACGCGCGATGGAGCGCACTTCGGGCTCGTCATCGACGAAGAGGATCGTGCCGGTTTTGTAGCCGGGCTGGCCCGGCCGCAGACGAGCGGCGGAGGACTTGGCACCAAAGATTTTTTTAAGCTGTGCGAGCATCGGAGTGGCGGTGGATAAAAGAGGAGGGCGCGGCGTTTTCGAAACGTAGCAGTAGAAGACACTACGTCATCGGGAAGGAAAAATCGGGTCGCCGGGCTCATAATTGCTTCGTAAAGGCTATTTTGCCAAAAGTTTTACGGCGTCCCCGGATTGCATCCCGCCCGGCGCGGGGTCCGGAATTTTCCTCAGAACCGATGCGCGCCACGCGCCCAGTTGTCAGCCGGCGCGGAATCTGCGTGCGTGAGAGCACCTTGCCCATGCGCCTCGCCGTCCTCGCCGACACGCACGACCGCTTCCCCAAGAAGCTCCCCGGACTTTTGGCCGCAGCCGACGAGATCTGGCATCTGGGCGACGTTTGCGAACCCGAGGTCTTGGCGGAGCTGGAATCGATCGGTCCGCCGTTGCGCGTGGTGCGGGGAAACAACGATTTCTACCCCGGCTGGCCGCTGACGCTGCGGCGCGAGATTGCGGGCGTGCGTTTTCACTTGGAACACATCCCGCCGGCCCGCGTGCCGCCCGACTGCGATGTCATTCTGCACGGTCACACCCATGTGCCGCGAGATGAACTCCTGCACGGCCGGCGCTGGCTGAACCCGGGCTGCGTCTCGTACGCCAACCGCGGCGCACCGGCGAGTTTCGCATGGTTGACGGTCGATGAAAATCGCCCGCTCGCGTGGTCGTTCGTGCTGCTTTAATCGCGCTGGCCTCGTGACGTGCGGAGCGTTTACTCGCGCCACAAAAATCACGTGAGCGACGACGAGACCCAGCAAAGTTTATTCGACACCTTCACGCCCGAACCCGGCGTGCATAAAGGTCCGCCTCCGGTTTCCGCCGCGCCCCACGACGGCATCGTTTTCGAGCGCAGCCACCGCGCAACGAATTACCGGCTCACGCTGCGTCGCGACGGTGTAGCCGTGGCGACAATACCGGCGCAGGGCAACGAACGCGAAGCCCGGCGTTTCGTGGAAAAACATCACGAATGGCTCGAGCGCGCCCGCAGCCGCCAGCGCCAGAAACCGCGCGGCGCGGCCGTGTGGACTCTCGGCACGCACGTGCTTTGGCGCGGCGAGATGGCCGAGATTCGCAAGACGTCCGAGAACCCGGTCCCTCGCGACTATTACGCCGGGGAACGGCCCAGGGTATCGGTCGGCGCGGACGTTTTTCGCGTCAGCGGCTTTACCGGCGATCTTCGCGCGACGCTTGAAGCGCACTTCCTGCTTCGCGCAAAAATCGAGCTGCCGGGCCGCACGTGGGAACTCGCCGCGGAAACCGGTGTGGAGGTGAAAGAAGTGTCCGTGCGCAACCAGCGCACGCGCTGGGGCTCCTGCACATCGGGAGGTACGATCTCGCTCAACTGGCGGCTCATCCAGACGCCCGACGCCGTGCGCGACTACATCATTTATCACGAGCTCATGCATCTGAAGGAGATGAACCACTCGGCGCGCTTCTGGGCGCGCGTCGAAGAAGTCTGCCCCGCCTGGCGCGAAGCCGAACGCTGGATCAAACAGAACGGCTCGCTGCTCGGGCTTTGAGGCCCGCCGCCGCCCGCGTCATTTATTTTCCGATACGCCCGGATCCTCCGGCCCCACGTGAGAGGTGCGGTCGATCCCGAGCAGTTCCACTTCGAACACGAGCGTGGTGCGCTCGGGGATTTTCCCGCGGCCTCTTTCTCCATAACCAAGCCAGTACGGCACGATCAGCGTGCGCTTCTCGCCGCTTCTCATGCTGCCGAACGCCTCATCCCACGCGGGAATCACGCGGCCGAAGCCGACCGCAAAATTAAATGGCTCTCCGCGATCAATCGACGAATCGAACTTCCGCCCGTCGAGAAACGTCCCGACATACTGCACGGAAACGATCTGCCCTTTGAACGGCGTCGGCCCTTTGCCGGGCTCGTGAACGACATACAACAGACCGCTCTCCGTACGGTGCGCGTTGGGATATTTTTGCGCGATGATCATCGCGTCGCCGGTGGAAAATTGCGGCGTTTCCATCGCCGCGCGCATCGCGCTATTAATCGGCTGGCCGGGATTTTTCCGCGCATAAATTCCTGAGCGGACGCCGATCGCGATCGTTGCAAGGACCACGCCAAGCAAAGCCAGAATGAAGAAACTGCGCATAAGAGCGCCGAGGAAAACGCCGCGCCTCATCCGAAGCAAGCGACACGGAGACGCGGGGGAAATGAGAACGGTTTCTTAGCCACCCAAGTAGCTCATCTCGGCTTTTTCCAGCACCTCGCCGCGCGCCAGCCGCTCCGCGCGCTCGTCCGAATAACGGTCCGTCCGGCCGCTCCAGACACGGCCGATGAAGTCTCGCAATCCCGACTCATCGGCGCCGCCGCGCAACGCGCCCAGCACATCGTGCCCGAGCGCGGTGAACAAACACGTGTGCAACCGTCCGTCGGCCGAAAGGCGCGCGCGGTTGCAGTCGCGGCAAAACGGTTCCGTAACCGCGCTGATCAACCCGATCTCTCCCTGCCCGTCCCGATAACGGTGCCGCGCCGCAACCTCGCCGCGATACGCCGGGCCGGCCGGCTCAAGCGGCCAGCGCGACGAGAGTGTATCCAAAATTTCCTTAGCCGGGACGACTTGGTCGCGTTGCCAGCCGTTGTGATTGCCCGCGTCCATGAACTCGATGAAGCGCAGGCTCACTCCACGTTCGCGCGACCACTCCGCCAGCGGGAGGATCTCGCGGTCATTCACGCCGCGCTGCACCACCATGTTGAGTTTCACCGGGAAACCGCACGCCAGCGCGGCGTCGATCCCGCGGATCACGCGTTCCGGCCCGAACCCTTGCCCGCTCATGCGGCCGAAGATTTCCGGATCGAGGCTGTCGAGCGAGACGTTGAGCCGGTCGAGGCCCGCGGCGCGCAAGGCCGGGGCATATTTTTCGAGCAGCCAGCCGTTTGTCGTCAGGGCGACATCGGGGATGCGCAGCTCTGTCTTGATGAAACGTATCAACTCCGGCACGTCGGCCCGCAGCAACGGCTCGCCGCCGGTGAGACGTAGTTTTTCCACGCCGAGTGAAACGAATGCGCGCAATATCCGCGTGAGTTCGTCGAAGGCCATCAACTGCGGGTCTTTCAAAAACGCATGACCCGCGCCGAAGATTTCCGCCGGCATGCAATACGTGCAGCGGAAATTGCAGCGGTCGGTGACCGACACGCGCAGATCGCGCAGCGGTCGTCTGAACTGATCACGGATTTCTGGCATGAAGAGAAGCGGCTGGAGCGAAGGCGACGAACGCTCCGCAAAAACTCAGCCGCAGGTTTCTCTGTGCGACGCGCCGCGTAAAGCCGCGCGTGCGTTTTTCACAAAAGCGATTTCGCGATCTTTTCGAGATCCGCGATCGGTGCCGCGCCCACTTTTTGGAAGCGGATGTTTCCTTCGCGATCGATCACGAAGGTCGCCGGAATTCCTTCCACGTGCGCGAAGGATTCGAGCACGTCCTGATTCGCGATCACGATCGGGTAGTTCATGCCCTTTTGCTGAACAAATTTCTTCACGTCAGCGGGCGCGATTTCGTCGAGCGAAAGCCCGACCAGCGTGAAGCCCTGCGCTTCCAACTTTTTCTGCGCCTCGATGTAGCCCGGGATTTCGCCCACGCAGGGCGGACACCACGTCGCCCAAAAATCCACCACGACCACCTTTCCCTTGAAATCGGCCGAGCTGACCGTCTTGCCGTCGAGATCGACGAGCTTCCACGCCGGAGCCGGACGCGGAGCGACTTTTTCGTAGGCGGAGTGCGAATCCTCTTCCGCCGCGCCCGCCTTGGGACTGCACCCGGAGGTCAGCAACGACGTCGCGGCCAGAGTAACGGCGAAAAACACGCCGAGAGATTTTTTAGTCATGCTCGTCATACGCATACGAGCCGCAAGGCACGCGGATTATTCCCGGCGTCAAGCAACGCTCGCCGCCACCGGGCGTGCGCGCGGAAACAAATCCGGCGCGGACAATGCCGCGATCCCGAGGAAACCGCAGGACTTGATCAGCAAGGCCACCGCAATGTCCGTCTCGTGATGTTTCAGGAAATACACCGCGCCCGTAAGCATGAGCAGACCGAGGCCGACCTCCATCACCATGACGACCGTGAACAGCATGCGGCTGCGCAGCTTCTTCGGGATGCCACTCGACGTCGCTTCGCGCCCGCCTTTGGGCGTGCGCACGAATTCGCCGCCGATCGTGAACATGCCTTCGATCACCGCCACGCAACACGTCACGCTCATGGCCAGGCCAAACGCCAGCAGCAGCGGCGACGCGAACAGCCAGAGAAGTCCGTCGGACCATTGCCGCGCGCGGAAATACTGGCTCGTGATGTACAAGATCACCGTCGCACCGCCTGTGATCAGCACCGATAGCGGGTTCAGCGCGAACCAGATGCCCGTCAGGTGAATGTGATCCGCGAAATAAAGATAAGGCACGAAGAGGATCGCGAAGGTCACGAGCAGCGGATGCACGAACCCGGTCGTGAGATGGAAAAACGCCTCCCGTTTTACGCGGGCCGGGAGATCGCTGGCGAAGATTTCGCCGAGCTGTTTCCGCGCGACCTGGATGCCGCCTTTGGTCCAGCGGTATTGCTGCGACTTGAATGCCGTGAGTTTCTCCGGGAGCTCGGACAGCACGGTGTAATCGCTCAGATAAATGAATTTCCAGCCGCGCCGTTGCGCGCGATAGCTCGCGTCGAGATCCTCGGTCACGGTATCGGCCGACCAACTACCGGCGTCCTCAAGCGCCGCCCGGCGCCAAACGCCGGCGGTGCCGTTGAAATTGAAAAACAGCCCGCTGCCGAAACGCGCCGCCTGCTCCACGACGAAATGCGCGTCGAGGAAAATGCCTTGGAAACGCGTGAGCAGACTCGCGCGGCGATTGCTGAATTCCCAGCGCGCCTGCACCACGCCGATGCGCGGATCGCTGAAATACGGCATCGCCGTTTCCAGGAAATCCGGCTCCGGGCGGAAGTCCGCGTCGAGCACCGCGCAAAATTCCGCATCGCTGGCCGCCATGCCGTAGGCCAGTGCGCCGGCCTTGTAACCTTCGCGGTGCGGACGACGGATGTGTTTCACACGGGTCGCGCGCGCGGGGTTCGCTTTTAGCCAGCGCTCGATGATCGCCGGCGTGTGATCCGTGGAGTCGTCGAGAATTTGAATCTCAAGCAACTCCGCCGGCCAGCGCAGCGCGGTGACCGTTTCCAAAAGGCCCTCGATCATCAACGGCTCATTGTAGAGCGGGCATTGCACGCACACGCGTGGCTGTGGACCTGACCACGGCGCGGGCGCGGCGGGCTTGCGCGCATGACGCGCATACATCCAGAGCACTTTCAGACGATGAATCGCAAAACCGATCATCCCCGCGAGGGTGATGGCGTAAAGCGTGAGCACGATGGCTGACATGTTGGTGATAAAGCTTTCGTGGTGTGCCCGGCCGTCAAGACCGGGCAGCCTAAAACATTTGTGTCGCAGGTGGAACCGACAGAGCGATTTGCGATCAGTCTTCGGCCGCCGCCGTCATGTCCATGTTGAGGACGTCGATAAATTTTTTCATCGCCGGCGTGAGCACGCGGCCCTTGCGGTGAAGGATGGCCAGCGGACGGGAGAACTCCTTGCCCTTGAACGGCACGATCGCGAGCGAGCCTTGCTTGGCCTCCTGGATAACGGTCGCCTTTGGCACGATCGCGATGCCGTGATCGATCTCCACCGCGCGCTTCACCGTCTCGATGTTGTCGAACTCCATGACCGGCTCGATCTCGAGCTTGTTGTCGCGAAAAATCTGATCGACCGCCTTCCGCGTCGGGATGTCGGGATCGAAGCCGATGAATTTCTGCCCCGCGAGCGTCTTCAAATCCACTTCGCCCGCCTTCGCCAGCTCATGCGACGGGTGCGTGATCAACACCAGCCGGTCATCGCGAAACGGCAGCATCTCGATCTGCCGCGTTTTCACGGGGAACGCCACGAGACCGAAATCGACGGAGTTGTGGAGAATGTCTTCGTAAACGAGATTCGAACGGCGGTATTCGACGCGCACATTCACCGACGGGAAATCGTGCAGGAACCGCTTGATGTACGGCGGCAGTTCGTGGAGGCCGATCGAATAAATCGTCGAGATTCGGATCGTGCCGCTGATGACCTTCTTCATCTCCTGCAACTCGCTCAACAGCTTCTCGTACTGGTGCAAAATTTCCTTCGACGCCTCGTACACGCGCTGGCCTTCCCGGGTGAGCTGAAACTGCTTCTGGCTCCGATCGATCAACAGCGTCTTGAAATGCCGCTCCATCGCGCGCGCTTGCTGGCTCACCGCGGATTGGGTGATGCCATTGATCTTGGCGGATTTTGAAAAGCTCTTCGTCTCGACGAGGTCAGCGAAGATTTTGAAATTCTCGATTTGCATGGTGCGGGCGGACTCAACCCAGCATAAATTTATCTAATCCACCTGCAATCCCTTAAACGGCCTGATGCATGATCGCCTACGAAGACTTTCTAATCCGCGCTGATCGCGTACGCGCCCAGATCGACGCCGCCTGCCGCGCCGCCGGCCGTGATCCGCGCGATGTCACCTTGCTCGCCGTCACGAAGACCCATCCGGTCGCCGCCGCCGACTACGCCGCGCGGTACGGACTCAGCTCTATAGGGGAAAATCGCGTACAAGAAGCCGCCGGGAAAAAACCGCTCTCACAAAATCCCGCGCTGCGCTGGGAATTGATCGGCCACCTGCAATCCAACAAGGCGAAACTCGCCGTCGAGCTCTTCGACCGCGTGCAAAGCGTGGACGGCGAAAAGTTACTCAACCACCTCGACCGCGCCGCCG
>Ga0164241_10002409_pt1 | contig 20425 bp, 16 predicted proteins | sample OricomyardsoilBY_FD_108780 | JGI IMG/M metagenome (GOLD analysis project Ga0164241, IMG submission 108780) | Backyard soil microbial communities from Emeryville, California, USA - Original compost - Back yard soil (BY) | ecosystem: Environmental > Terrestrial > Soil > Unclassified | place: USA... | reverse complement strand
GCAAGGCCGAGGGCGCCATGGATGCCGGCAACATGCTCAAGCCCGCGCTGGCGCGCGGCGAGCTGCACTGCGTGGGCGCCACCACGCTGGACGAGTACCGCAAGTACATCGAAAAGGACGCGGCGCTGGAGCGCCGCTTCCAGAAGGTGCTGGTGGATGAGCCGTCGGTGGAAGACACCATCGCCATCCTGCGTGGGCTCAAGGAGCGCTACGAGGTGCACCATGGCGTGGAAATCACCGACCCGGCCATCGTAGCCGCGGCACAGCTCTCGCACCGCTACATTTCCGACCGGCAGCTGCCCGACAAGGCCATCGACCTGATCGACGAGGCCGGCGCGCGCATCCGCATGGAGATCGACTCCAAGCCCGAGGAAATGGATCGCCTGGATCGGCGCATCATCCAGCTGCGCATCGAAGAGGTGGCGCTGAAGCAGGAGGGCGACGAGGCGTCGAAGAAGCGCCTGGCCACGCTGCGCGAAACCCTGGCGGAGCTGCAGAAGGAATATGCCGATCTCGAGGAGATCTGGAAGGCCGAGAAGGCCGCGCTGCAGGGCGCCGCTTCCGTGAAGGAAGATCTCGAAAAGGCCAAGCTCGAGCTCGATGCGGCGCGTCGCGCCAACGATCTTTCGAAGATGGCCGAATTGCAGTACGGCCGCATTCCCGAGCTGGAAAAGAAGCTGACGGTTGCGCAGGCCGCCGAGCAGCAGGCGCCGACCCTGGTGCGCAACCGTGTCACGGAGGAGGAGATCGCAGAGGTGGTCTCCAAGTGGACGGGCATTCCCGTGGCCAAGATGCTCGAGGGCGAGAAGGAAAAGCTGCTGCGCATGGAAGAGGCGCTGGGCAAGCGCGTGGTCGGACAGACCGAAGCGCTGCGAATCGTGTCGAACGCCATCCGCCGCACGCGTGCGGGCCTGTCGGATCCACGCCGGCCTAGCGGCTCCTTCCTGTTCCTCGGGCCCACCGGCGTCGGCAAGACCGAGCTGTGCAAGGCGCTGGCCGAATTCCTGTTCGACACCGAAGATGCCATCGTGCGCGTGGACATGTCCGAGTTCATGGAGCAGCACTCCGTGGCGCGGCTCATCGGCGCGCCGCCGGGATATGTCGGCTATGAAGAAGGCGGCTATCTCACCGAAGCCGTGCGTCGCAAGCCCTATTCGGTGGTGCTGCTCGATGAAGTGGAAAAGGCGCACAAGGATGTCTTCAATGTGCTGTTGCAGGTGCTGGACGACGGCCGTCTGACCGATGGCCAGGGCCGCACGGTGGATTTCCGCAATACCGTCATCATCATGACGTCGAATCTGGGTTCCGACGTCATCCAGCAGATGGCCGGCGACGGGCAGTACACGCGGATGAAGACCGAGGTGATGGAACGCGTGCAGGCGCATTTCCGCCCCGAGTTCATCAACCGCATCGACGACATCATCGTGTTCCATCCGCTGGGTGCCGAGCAGATCCGCGCCATCGTCGATATCCAGCTCGCGGGCCTGAAGGCGCGGCTGGCGGAGCGCGACCTGGCCTTGCAACTGGGGGACGATGCGCGCGACCTGCTGGGCGAAGCCGGCTTCGATCCAGTGTACGGCGCGCGCCCGCTGAAGCGCGCCATCCAGCAGCAGATCGAGAATCCGCTGGCGGAGCGCATCCTGCAGGGGCAGTTCGCGCCGGGAGACCGCATCCTGGTGGCGCGCGAAAATGGCGGCCTGAAGTTCGAAAAGCGGGCCAATTAAGTTTCGCCGCAGCTACACCTCTATAATCGCGGTATGCCGTTCTACGAATACCAGTGCCAGGCCTGTGGCGCGCAGGTCGAGGTCATGCAGAAGATCTCCGAAGCGCCGCTCAGGAAGTGTCCCGAATGCGGCAAGAGCCGGCTCACGAAGCTGGTCTCCGCGCCCGTGTTCCGCCTGAAGGGCGGCGGCTGGTACGAAACCGACTTCAAGAGCGACAAGGAAAACAAGCGCAACCTCGTTGAGACCGAGAAGGCCGAGTCGAAGTCCGACGACAAGCCGGCGGAGAAGGCCGAATCGAAACCCGAATCGAAACCCGAGGCCAAGACGGAATCGAAGCCTGAAAAGAAGGTCAGTGCGAAGCCGGTGAAGGCGAAGAAGCCGGTGGCTGGGCGCGCGGCGAAGCGATGAAATCGCGCCTGGCACGCGGCCTGCGGCACTACATGGTGTCGGGCCTGATCATCTGGGTACCGGTCGGCATCACCTGGCTCACGTTCAAATTCCTGCTCGACCTGACGGACGGCTTGCTGACGCTGCTGCCTGAGCAATACCGCCCCGACCGGCTGTTGGGCTTTCATGTACCGGGCTTCGGCGTCCTGATCGCGCTGGTCGTGCTGCTGCTGACGGGTCTGCTGATCGCCAACCTGGTTGGCCAGACGCTGGTGGTCTGGTGGGACGAACTGATGAATCGCATCCCCGTGGTGCGCACCATTTATTCAGGCGTGAAGGGGTTCACCGAGTCGCTCGTGAACACCAAGGCCTCGTTCCGCCAGGTGGTCATGATCGAATTCCCGCGCCGCGATGTCTGGACCATCGCCTTCGTGACCGCCACCGACCTGCCCGACTATACGGGCCGATACGGCGGGGAGCCGCAGATCTGCGTCTACGTCCCGACGACGCCTGTTCCCACCACCGGCTACAACCTCGTCGTGCGCAAGTCCGAGGTCGTGCCCATCGACATGAGCATCGACGACGCGATGAAGATGATCGTGACGCTGGGCGTCGTCGTGCCGCCCCAGAAAAGCCTCTGAGGGCCGCTCACTTGGCCATGTTGATGATCTTGGCCTGCGTGAACTCCTCGAGACCCTGCTGCCCCAGCTCCACGCCGAAGCCGGACTGCTTCACGCCGCCATAGGGCACGCTGGGTGGCAGGTCCAGGTGCTTGTTGATCCACACGGTGCCCGTGTCGAGCCGCGCGGCCACCTCGAGGGCGCGCTCCGTGCTCTTCGACCACACCGTGCCGCCGAGGCCGTATTCCGACGCGTTGGCGCGCTCGATGACCTCGTCGAGGTTCTTGTACTTCAACACCGGCATCACCGGTCCGAACTGTTCCTCGCACACCAGCCGCGCGCTGTCGGGCAGGCCGCTGACGATGGTGGGCTGGATGAAGAAGCCCGGGCCCTGATGCGGCTGGCCGCCGGCGATTACCTTTCCCTGCGAGCGCGCGTCATCGATGATGCCCTTCACCTTCTCGAACTGCATGCGGTTCTGCAGCGGTCCGAATTCCACTCCTTCGTCGAGCCCGTTGCCCACCTTGGCGGCATTGGCGAGCTTCGCCAGTTCGGCACAGACGGCATCGTAGATGGACTCATGCACGTAGATTCGTTTCGCGGCCAGGCATACCTGGCCGGAATTCACCATCGCGGCGAAGAACAATTTGGGCGCGATTTCCTGCGGATTCACATCGTCGAGCACGATGGCCGCATCGTTGCCGCCCAGTTCCAGCGTCAGGCGCTTCAGCGTGGTGGCCGCGCTGGCCATCACCTTGCGGCCGGTGGTGGTCGAGCCGGTGAAGGCAATCTTGGCCACGTCGGGATGCGCCGTCAGCACGCCGCCCAGATCATTCGCATCGGCGATCACATTGACGACGCCGGGCGGGAAGATCTCGGCGCACAGCTCGCCGACCTTCAGCGTGGTCAGCGGCGTGGTGGGCGCCGGCTTCACCACCACGGTATTGCCGGCCAGCAGCGCCGGCGTCAGCTTGGTCACCATCATGATGACGGGAAAATTCCACGGCGTGATCGCGGCCACCACGCCCAGCGGACGGCGCTGGCGGATGACGCGGGTCTGCGCATCTTCGGCGAGCACGGCGTCCGGCAGTTCCAGCGCCGCCAGGCCGCGGATGTTGGCGCTGGCCACCATCAGTTCGAAGAAGGCGCCGCCCAGTGGCTTGCCCTGTTCCTGCGTCAGCAGGGGCGCCAGTTCGGGCGCGCGGGCATCGATGGCATCGGCCAGCTTCAGCAGCAGCGCGCGGCGCTCGCTTAGCGGCCTGGCCGCCCAGGCGGGGAATGCCGCCTTGGCTGCGGCCACGGCCTGGTTGGCCTGCGCCACGTCGGCACGGGGGCAGGCAGCGACCACCTGTTCAGTGGCGGGATTGATGACGTCGATGGTGGATGCGCCGGGGACCAGCTTGCCACCGATCAACAGGCGGAAATCACCGGCCTGGCCGGGCTTCAGTTGTGCGTTCATGGCCAGAGTATACTGCGCACCCCCATTTTTCCGACGGAATTGCTGATGCGCAGCCATTATTGCGGGCAGGTCAACGAACGCCTCACCGGACAGGAAGTCACTGTCGCCGGCTGGGTGCACCGCCGCCGCGACCATGGTGGCGTGATCTTCGTTGACCTGCGCGATCGCGAAGGTTTGCTGCAGATCGTGTTCGATCCGGACCAGCCCGAGCTGTTTGCGGAAGCCGAACGTTTGCGCGGTGAGTTCGTCATCCAGGTGCGTGGCGTGGTGCGGGCCCGGCCCGCGGGCACGGCCAATGCCAATCTCGCCTCCGGCAAGATCGAACTGCTGGCGAAGCAGCTCGTGCTGCTCAACCGTTCCGAGCCGCTGCCCTTCCAGCTGGACGAGCAGGTGGGGGAGGAAGTGCGGCTGCGTTACCGCTACATCGACCTGCGCCGCGAGGAGATGAGCCAGCGCTTGCGGTTGCGGCACCGCGTCACCAGCGCCATGCGCCGCTACATGGACGAGCACGGTTTCATCGACATCGAAACGCCCATGCTCACCAAGGCCACGCCCGAGGGCGCGCGCGACTATCTGGTGCCCAGCCGCACGCATCCCGGCAGCTTCTTCGCGCTGCCGCAGTCGCCGCAGATCTTCAAGCAGTTGCTGATGGTGTCGGGGTTCGACCGCTACTACCAGATCGTCAAGTGTTTCCGCGACGAAGACCTGCGCGCCGACCGCCAGCCGGAATTCACCCAGCTCGATATCGAAACCTCGTTCCTCTCGCAGGACGAGATCATGCAGATGATGGAAGGGCTGATGCGCGATCTGTTCGCGAAGACGGTTGATGTGGCGCTGCCCGATCCCATCCCGCGCATGACCTATGCCGAGGCCATGCGCCGGTATGGGTCGGACAAGCCCGACCTGCGCGTGTCGCTGGAACTGGTGGATGTGGCCGATCTCGTCGCCGACTGCGATTTCAAGGTCTTCGCCGGGCCGGCGAAAAGTCCCGACGGCCGCGTTGCCGCCTTGCGGGCGCCAGGTGGCGGCGGCATCAGCCGCAGCGAGATCGACGCGTACACGGCCTTCGTGGCGCGCTACGGCGCGAAGGGTCTGGCGTACATCAAGGTCAACGACAAGGCCAAGGGGCGTGATGGCCTGCAGTCGCCGATCCTCAAGTTCCTCAGCGATGCGGCAGTGGCTGGCATCCTCCAGCGCACCGGCGCGCAGGACAACGACCTGATCTTCTTCGGCGCCGACAGCGCCAAGGTGGTCAGCGACGCGCTGGGTGCGCTGCGCCTGAAGATCGCTCAGGACCTGAAGCTGGTGGAGCAGGGCTGGCGTCCGCTATGGGTGGTCGATTTCCCCATGTTTGAATACGACGCCGATGCCAAACGCTGGGTCGCGATGCATCATCCGTTCACCGCGCCGAAGGTCGACGATCCCGCCGCGCTGTCGGCGGATCCCGGCAAGGCCGTCGCCAAGGCCTATGACATGGTGCTCAATGGCTCGGAGATCGGCGGTGGTTCGGTGCGTATCCATCGCGCCGACATGCAGTCGGTGGTGTTCGGCCTGCTGGGCATCGACGCCGAGGAAGCACGGCGCAAGTTCGGCTTCCTGCTCGATGCACTGAAGTACGGCGCGCCTCCGCACGGTGGCATCGCCTTCGGCCTCGATCGGCTGGTGATGCTGATGGCCGGCGCGGACAGCATCCGCGATGTCATTGCCTTCCCGAAGACACAGACCGCGGCTGATCCGTTGACTGAAGCGCCTACGCCGGTGAGCGAAGCACAGCTGCGCGAACTGTCGATCCGTGTCCGCACGCCAAACCCGGCAGGCTGAGACGCGCGGCACGGTGCTGTTCGTCCACGGCCTGTGGACGACCGGTGCCGAATCGCTGCTGATGAAGCATCAGCTCGCCCGCCACGGCTGGGCACTGCGCATTTTTCCGTATTCGTCGCTGGCGGAGTCCATGGAGCAGGTGGCGCGTCGCTGCGCGCGCTATGCGTTGGCCCTGGCGCGGCGCACGGTGGCTCCGGTTCATCTGCTGGGTCACAGTCTCGGCGGCATCGTGATCTACCGGATGTTCGAGACCGGCGCGCTGGCGGCGGATCGCTTCAGCGGCGATTTCTGCCGCGTGGTGTTCATGGGAACACCCGTGCGTGGCAGCCAGAGCGCCCGCGCGCTGACGGATTTCGGACCCGCACGGCGCCTGCTCGGCACGGTCGGGGGCGCGGTGCTGGCTCAGGGCGTGATCCCACACGGTGTGCCCGCGCGCTGGCCTTTTCGCGCACAACTGGGTGTGATCGCGGGCACCAAGGCCCACGGCCTGGGACGCCTGGTGACCAGGCTCGACGGTCCCAACGACGGCACCGTGGCCGTGGCAGAAACAGAACTGGAAGGGGCGACAGACCGCTGCGTCCTGCCCGTCAGCCACACGGGCATGTGGTTCTCACCCCTGGTAGCCGAACAGGTGGCCGCATTCTTCGACCACGGGCACTTCGATCAGGAGGATGCCGATCCGGTGGACAGATCGCGATAGTAGTAGGTCGACCGGTGACGCGCTCATTTCGCAAGACGCGAGACCGCCACCAGGTAACGCGCCTCCGTCTTGCCCGGATTGTGGAAGGAGACAGGCTGATCCAGCGTCATCGCCATGCAGTCGCCAGCGCCCAGGTGGCTGATTTCCTTTCCCAGTCGCAAGTCCATCAGTCCCGAGAGCATCCAGATCTGCTGATGCACCGGCGCGCCGCCAAGAGCGCTCTCGAAGGTGACTCGCGCGCCCGCCGGAAACCGGATCTCGGACAGCTGCATGGGCTGGGCCGCGGTGGCCGGTGTGAGGGTGCGGCGGCGATAGCCGGTCTGCGGATCCTGCCATTCAGCCTGCGCGCGGCGGGAGGCAACCGGATTGCGTTGCTGCAGTCGCGGCTCGCGATAGCTGCCAGGTCCCAGCAGGGTGGGCAGCAGCACACCCAGGCCAATGGACAACTTGTTCAACACCACGGCAGTGGGACTGCTCTGGGCTCGCTCGATCTTCGAGATCATCGCGCGGCTTACGCCGCTGCGTTCCGCCAGTTCCTCAATGGAAATGCCGCGTTCACTGCGCAACTGCTGGATCTGTCTGGCGATGCGTTCGTTGATCTCCATAAAAGTCACATTCCACTATAGTGGATGCACTTCTACTATAGTGGAGGACGGCTTTTCAAGGCGACGCACGCCCACTTACACACACACACACACACACACACGCCCAACGTGAAGGCCGCGACTTCAGCCGGGTGGTCGCCAGGCGCCGGTCCAGCGCGCCACCACCAATGTGGCCAGCGCATTGCCCACCAGATTGGTGAGCGCGCGCGCTTCGGACATGAACCGGTCGATGCCAAGGATCAGCACCAGTGCCGCCAGCGGTGGACCATTCACGGCCGCCAACGTGCCGGCCAGCACGATGAATCCGCTGCCGGTGACGCCGGCCGCGCCCTTTGAAGTCAGCAGCAGCACGACCAGCATGATGATCTCCTGCCCCAGCGTCATGGGTGTGTCCGTGGCCTGGGCGAGGAACACCGCCGCCATGGTGAGATAGATGCAGGTGCCATCGAGATTGAACGAATAGCCTGCCGGCACCACCAGGCCGACGACGGAGCGTTGGCAGCCCATGCGCTCGAGCTTGTCCATCAGACGAGGGAGCACCGACTCGGAAGAGGAGGTGCCCAGCACGATCAGCAGCTCTTCGCGCAACTCGCCTACCAGCTTGAAGATCGAGAAGCCGTGCACGCGTGCAACCAGCCCCAGCACGCCGAACACGAATATCAGGCAGGTGGCATAGAAGCACAGCATCAGTGCCGCCAGCGGCTTCAGGGCGCCAATCCCCTGTGAACCGACGGTGAAGGCCATGGCGCCGAGCGCGCCGATGGGGGCCAGCCGCGTGACGTAGCCCACGATGCGGAACAACACCGCCGAGAACCCCTCGATGCCGGCGCGCAGCGTCGCCACGCGCGTACCGCAGGCCTGCAGCGCGAACCCACACAGGATCGCGATCAGCAGCACCTGCAGGATCTCGCCCCTGGCGAAGGCGTCGAACATCGACGTGGGGATCACATTGAGCAGGAAGTCCACCACGCTCTGCTTCTGGGCCTGCCCCACATAGCTGGCTAACCGCGTGGCGTCCAGCGTCGCGGGATCCACGTGCATGCCTGATCCCGGCGCGGCCAGATTCACGATCACCAGTCCGACAATCAACGCCACGGTGGTGACGACTTCGAAATAGCCAATGGCATAGAGGCCAACGCGGCCCACATGCCGCAGGTTGTCCATGCCGGCAATGCCCAGCACCACGGTACAGAAGATGATGGGCGCGATCAGCATCTTGATCAGCCGGATGAAGCCATCGCCCAGCGGTTTGAGCGCCACGCCGGCATCGGGCGCGAAATGACCGATCAGCGCGCCGAGCGCGATGGCGATCAGCACCTGCACATACAGGATTCTGAGCAGGCGCATGGTGGGCGGATCAGCCGCCGCTCAGCGCCTGCACGATGTGCAAGGTCTGCCCCGCATCCAGCGGCGTGCGCAATTCGCGCAGTTCATTGCTGCCCACGAAGAACCGCATGTGGGTGCGGATCTGGTCGTGCTCGTCGATCATCCGGAAGCGGATGCCCGGGAACTGGCGCTCCAGATCCTGCAGCACGTCAGCCAGCGTGCCGCCATCGGCCGCCACCTCGCGCCGGTTCGTGTACGACAGCAGCGGGCTGGGAATGGTCACGCGCATGCGCTACAGCTCGGCCGTCTCCAGCGCGTAGATCTCGGGCAGGTGGCGCGCAATACACCGCCAGTTCTTGCCCTGGTCGCGACTGGCCCAGACCTCGCCACTGGTGGTGCCGGCATACAGACCCACGGGATCGCGCGCATCGCCGCACATGGCCTGGCGCTTCACCGTCCACCACGCGTCTTTCTTCGGCAGGCCCTTGTCCAGCCGCTGCCAGCTCTTGCCGGCGTTGCCTGTGGTGTAGGCCGCGGGCTTGCCTTCGATGGCGGTGCGCGGCCATACCGTGCCGCCGTCCATGGGAAACACCCAGCACACCTTGTCGTCACGCGGATGCACCACCAGCGGAAAGCCCACGTCGCCGATTTTCTTCGGCATGTTGTCGCCGATGCGCACCCATTCCTCGCCCGGCCGGTCCAGGCGATAGATGCCGCAGTGATTCTGCTGGTACAGCCGGTCGGGATTCGAGGGACATAACCGCACGCAGTGCGGATCGTGCACATAGAGCTGATCCGCGGGAAACCCTTCGACCACCGCGAGGCCCTTCACCAGTGGCTTCCAGGTGGCGCCGCGATCCAGCGATTCATGCACGCCGCCGCTGGACATGGCCACGTACAGATGATTCCTGTCGCGCGGATCGACGAGGACCGAATGCAGTTTAGGCCCATCGGGCGTGCCGTTTTCCTGCGCGCCCATCCACTTGCTGTATTCGGGATGATCATTGAGCCCGGCCACGGGCTGCCACGTGTCGCCGCCATCTTCACTGCGAAACAGGCCCTGCGGCGATGAACCGGCATACCAGACGCCGGGTTCGCTGGCATGCCCGGGCGTCAGCCAGAAGCTGTGGTCGAGCACATGTTTCTTCGCGCCCTCCGCGACGACCTTGGGGAATGCGGGAGGGCTCTTGGCCTCCTTCCAGCTGCGGCCCTTGTCGAGCGAGCGATACATCGTCGGCCCCAGATGGCCCGTGCGCGCGGAAAACAGAATGACCTTGGGATCGCGCGGATCCTGCACCAGATGATGCGCAATCACTCCCAGCATGATGGGCGCGGAAACTTTCCAGTCACGTCGCGCGGCATCCGATTTCAGGATGAACGCGCCCTTGCGCGTGGCGACCAATAGTGAAACTGGACGCGCGATCCTCTTTTGTTTCGCCACGGAACCTCCCTCAATGCTTCGATTCTAGCGCCGCCTTGTGCAGTTCATACAAGCGCTGCAGCGCTTCACGCGGCGTCATTTCGTCAGGCTTCAGCGCCGCGAGTTCCAGTTCCAGCGCCGAGGGAGCCGAGGGAGCTGGGGGTGCCGGCATGCTCGATACCGCAGCGAACAGTTCACCCTGCGTTGCCGTTGTAGCCGGCCGTGCATCACGCTGCGCCTCCAGCGCGACGAGATAACCGCGCGCCGCGGCAATGACCTCGCGCGGCACGCCGGCCAGCTTCGCCACGGCCAGGCCATAGCTGCGATTGGCCGGACCTTCGCGCACGGCGTGCAGGAACACCAGTTCGTCGCCGTGCTCGGTGGCATCCAGGTGCAGGTTCACCACGCCAGGCAGTTCGCTGGCCAGTGCGGTCAATTCGAAATAGTGCGTCGCGAACAGCGTGAACGCGCCGGTCTGCGTCGCCAGATGCCGCGCCACGGCCCAGGCCAGCGACAGACCATCGAAGGTGCTGGTGCCGCGGCCGATCTCATCCATCAGCACCAGGCTTTGTGCCGTGGCGTTGTGCAGGATGTTGGCCGTCTCGGTCATCTCCACCATGAAGGTGGAACGCCCGCTGGCCAGGTCATCCGCCGCGCCGATGCGCGTGAACACGCGGTCCATCGGGCCGATCACGGCGCTGCGTGCCGGCACAAAGCTTCCCATGTGGGCCAGCACGGCAATCAACGCGGCCTGGCGCATGTAGGTGGACTTGCCGCCCATGTTCGGGCCGGTGACGATGAGCATGCGCCGTGAATCATCGAAGGCAATATCGTTGGGCACGAACTGCGTGCCGCTGAAGCGCTCCACCACAGGATGGCGTCCGGCCTCCACGCGATACACCGGCGCATCCGTCAGTTCCGGCTGCACCCACTGCAATGTGTCGGCGCGTTCGGCCAGGCTCCCCAGCGCGTCGACAGCGGCGATGGCCGCGGCACTCTCCTGCAGTGCAGGCAGCGCCGCGATCAGCGTGTCGAGCACCTGCTCGTAGAGTTCCTTCTCGCGCGCCAATGCCTTGTCGCGCGCGCCCAGCACCTCATCCTCGAAGCGCTTGAGTTGCGGCGTGATGAAGCGCTCGGCGGATTTCACCGTCTGGCGACGCAGATAGTCCGCCGGCACGCGCTCGGCATGCGCGCGCGGAATCTCGATGAAGAAACCCTGCACGCGGTTGTAGCCCAGCTTGAGCTGCGTGATGCCGCTGCGCTCGCGTTCCTTCTTTTCGAGGTCGAGCAGGAATTCGTCAGTATTGGTGGCTATGCGCCGCAGCTGATCCAGCGCGGCATCGAAGCCGATGGCCATCACGTCGCCATCGCGCAGAATGGCCGCGGGCTCCGCGGCGATGGCGCGCAGCAGCAGCGAATGCTCGTCGCGATGCTCGCCGATGCGCGCATGCAGGGTCTGCAGCAGCGGGCAGTCGAGTACGGCCAGCGCCGCGCGCAACGCCGGCAGCGCCATCAGCGAGGAACGCAACTGCACCAGGTCGCGCGGTCGCGCCGAGCGCAGCGCCACTCGCGCGAGAATGCGCTCCAGATCGCCAATCGGCGCCAGCGCCTCGGCGACGCCGATGAAGCGCCGCGATTCACCCAGCATGCCCACCGCCGCATACCGCTGACGCAGCACGCCGCGATCGCGCAGCGGCCGGTTCAGCCAGCGCCGCAGTTCGCGCGAGCCCATGGCCGTGGTCGTGCGGTTCAGCAGCGCGAACAGCGTGGCTTCGTCATTGCCATTGAGCCCGCGATCCAGTTCCAGGTTGCGGCGCGTGGCCGCGTCCAGCTGCAGTCCCTCATCGCGCGCCTGCACGGTGATTGCGCGGATGTGGGGCAGCGCCGCCTTCTGCGTGTCCTGCGCATACTGCAGCAGCGCGCCGGCGGCACGCAGTCCCACCGTGAGTTCCGCCGCGCCGAATCCGGCCAGGTCACGCGTGCCGAACTGCGCGGCGAGCAGACGCTGCGCGGAGTCCAGCGCGAAATGCCAGGCTGGCCGCAGCCGCGGTGCCAGGCCGCGTTCGCCGCCCGGTGCCACGCCGCGTTGATCCTCGGGCACCAGCAACTCCGCGGGGCGCAGCCGTTCCAGTTCGGCCGCGACCTCGGCGGCGTCCCCCAGCTCACTCACGCAGAAGCGGCCACTGGCCAGGTCGAGCCACGCCAGGCCATGACGCTCGCCATCGAACAGTAGCGCGGCCAGCAGGCTTTCGCGCTGCCGGTCGAGCAGGGAATCCTCCACCAGCGTGCCCGGCGTGACGATGCGCACCACCTGGCGTTCCACGGGCCCCTTGCTCTTCGCCGGATCGCCGATCTGCTCGCAGATGGCCACCGATTCACCGCCCCGCACCAACCGCGCCAGATAGTTCTCGATGCTGACGGCCGGCACACCAGCCATCGTGATCGGCTCACCCGCCGACTGACCGCGCGTGGTCAGCGCGATGTCGATCAATGAAGAGGCACGGCGCGCGTCCTCGAAGAACATCTCGTAGAAATCGCCCATCCGGTAGAACAGCAGTACATCCGGATGCTGGGCCTTGATGCGTAAATATTGCTGCATCATGGGCGTGTGTTCGGCGAGATTGGCGCTCAAGGGGCAGGGCGTTCCGTTCGGGACGAGCGGGCCATGATAGCCACGCCGGTTGCAATCCACAGCACACCCACGCCCACCAGTACCGCCTGCAGGGCATGACCGAACGCCGCGCTGCCGGCGGCCCGCAACTGCGACGCCACCTCAGGAGGCAGGGATTGCGCCGCGCGCAATGCCTCATCCAGCGAATCGCGCGCCGTGGTCGGCACCATGGCGCTTTCTGGTAACACCAGCGTCAAGGCATAGCCCAGCGTCATCACGCTGCCGAATACCGCCACCCCCAGCGAATTGCCCAGTTCGAAGCCCACTTCTTCGATGGACGCCGCCATGCCGCCGCGATCCGGCGGCGCGGCGCTCATGATGGTGCTGGAAGCAAAGGTCACCGTGGCGCCGATGCCAAGTCCCACGCCGGCGATCAACATCAGCCGCAGCAGGGGTGTGTCCACGCCAGCAGCAGGCAACGCGGCCACGATCAGCACGCAGGTCGCGGCCAGCAAGAACGCGGCGCAGGCCAGTCGTGCCGGCCGCACCCGCCGCATCATCCGGCCGGCCAGCGGTCCGGAGATGAATCCGGCCAATGCAGATGGCAGAAAGATGATGGCCGCGCCCAGTGGCGAGCGCTGCTCCACCAGTTGCAGGTATTGGCTCAAGGCCAGTTCCAGTCCCACCGCGCCCGCGGTGCCCGCACAGGCGGCGGCAAAGGCACTGCCGAAATCAGGCAGCCTGAACAGGGACAGATCGAGCAGGGGTTGCGGCCGCCGGCGTTGCCGCCCGAGGTAGATCACGACGAACACCACACCCAGCAGGGCCGCGGCACCGAGCCGCCAGATGCTGAAGTCCTGTCGCGCCAGCTCCTTGATCGCGAATATCACCGAGGTCAGCCCAACGAGAATCTGCAGCGAACCGATGAAGTCCCATGGCGCACCGCCCGGCGCGGCGCGGCGCGGGATCAGCCACAGGGCGGCCAGCAGGGCAACGGCCACCACCGGCACATTGATGAGAAACACCGAGCCCCACCAGAATTTTTCCAGCAGCAATCCCGCGATGACCGGTCCCAGTGCCATGCCACCCGCGGCAATGCCCGCCCACAAGCCGATGGCGAAGGTACGTTCATGCGCATCGGCGAAAGTGGTGCGAATGATGGCCAGCGTGGCCGGCATCATCATCGCCGCGCCCACGCCCAGGCCGGCGCGCGCCGTGATCAGCACGGCGGGCGAATGCGCATAGGCGGCGGCCAGCGAGGCCAGGCCGAAGGTGATGAGACCGGATGCGAACATCAGCCGGTGTCCGTGGCGGTCGCCCAGGGTGCCGAGTCCGGGTAGTAGCCCGGCTACCACGATGGGATAGGCGTTGAGTATCCACAGTCGCTGCGAGTTGCTGGCACCCAGGTCGCGCGTCAGCGCCGGCAGCGCAACATACAGCACGGTTAAATCAACGCAGATCAGGAACAGCCCGCTGGCGGCGATGGCCAGGATCAACCAGCGACGCACGCCGAATAATGCAGGCGTGGCAGCGTTCACTTTGCGAACCCCGATGGACCGCGGCGTTTAAAGACTGGCGTCGCGGCGCGCCACGCGGATATGCTGCTCAAATGGAAACGCTCATCAAGAAGCTGGTCAACTTCAAGTCGGGGGAAGGCAAGGCACTGTTCTGGTCCTTCGCCTATTTCTTCCTGCTGATGTCCACATACTACATGCTGCTGCCGATACGCGATGCATCGGGCATTCGCGGTGGCGCGCAGGATCTGCCCTGGCTCTTCCTCGGCACCTTTCTGGTCTCGCTGCTTACGGCACCATTGCAGGCCACCATTGCAGCCAGGTTGCCGCGCCAGCGCTTCGTGCCGGTGGCCTATCTGTTCCTGGTCGCCAACATCCTCATCTTCTGGTTCCTGCTGAAGTCCAACATCGCGCCCGATGTGGTACCCAAGGCCTTCTTCATCTGGATCACGGTGTTCTCCGTGTTCACGGTTTCCATCTTCTGGACCTTCATGTCCGATCTCTATGCGACGGAGCAGGGCAAACGCCTGTTCGGTTTCATCGCGGCCGGTGGTTCGCTGGGCAACATCCTCGGGCCCGTCCTGAACAAGCAGCTGATCGGCCCCATCGGCCTCGCCAATCTGCTGCTGGTGGCCAGTGCGCTGCTGATCGGCGCGGTGCTGTGCGCGAACCGGCTCGAATCGGCTGCGGCACAACTGGCGGCCGCCGATCCGAACTTCGTCGCGGCCAGCGCCGGACGCGAGAAAAAGCCGGTGGGCGGCGGCATGTTCGACGGCTTCGGGCTGCTGTTCAAGTCGTCCTATCTGGGAAGCATCGGGCTGTGGGTGTTCCTGCTGTCGCTGCTGGGCACCTTCCTGTACCTGACACAGGCCCACATCGTGGCCTCGTATACGCCCGACATGAAGGCGCGCACGGGCATCTTCTCCACCATCTACATGTGGGTGGGCATTTTGTCGCTGGTGGTGCAGGTACTGGGCACCGGAAGAATCATCAAGGGCATTGGCGTCGGGCCCACGCTCGCGATATTGCCGCTGGTATTCGTTGTCGGCTTCACCGGACTCATGTTCACCTCCGCGCTGTTTGCGATCGCCGCCTTTCAGGCCTGCCAGCGCGCATCCAACTTCGGCATCGCCAACGTGGCGCGCGAAGCGCTGTGGCCCGTGGTCAGCCGTGAGGAGAAATTCAAGGCGAAGAACATCGTCGATGGCGCGGTATTTCGCGGCGCCGACTTCGTCAATGCCTTCATCTATACGGGCCTGGCCAAGCTGTTCTCCGTGCAGCCGGTGATCGCCGGCATCGGCGTGGTGCTCGCGGCTGGCTGGGCCACCCTGTCCTTCGGCCTGGGCAAGGCGCAGGAAAAGCGCGCCCGCGCCGCTTCCGGTAAATAACCGGCGCGGGGCGCGATGGCGAACGCCCCCACCGATACCGAGCTTTCGCTGCTCTCAGTGCGCGTCGGCGCCACGCTGCTGGAGCGGCGCCTGAAGGTGGTCGCGGCCGAGTCCTGCACTGGCGGCTATGTGTCCAAGCTGCTGACCGATGTGCCCGGCAGTTCGGCCTGGTTCGACTGCGGATTCATCACTTACTCCAATGCCTCGAAGCAGCGCGTGCTGGGTGTGGCCGGCGAGACGCTGCGACAGCACGGCGCGGTCAGCGAACGCACGGTGCTCGAGATGGCGGTGGGTGCCCTGTCGGTCAGCGATGCGCAATGCGCCCTGGCCATCAGCGGTGTGGCCGGACCCGATGGCGGCACCGCCCTGCATCCGGTGGGTGACGTGTGGTTTGCGCGCGCGCGCAGGCGCGCCGGAGGCGCGGTGGACGGGGCGGCGCTGCACCGGCGCTTCCCCGGCACGCGCGATGAGGTGCGTCGGCACGCGGCGGCTTTCGCGCTGACGCTGCTGCTCGAGGATTAGCCTCGGCCTCCGGGCCGCCGGGGCCATTTCTGCACGATCAGCACAGATAGACTGTATACTTATACAGTACGCTGTGGCATGATCTGCCGATCGCGCAACTCACGTATTCCAGAGGTTCCGGCATGGAAGAAAACCGCAAGAAGGCGCTTTCCGCAGCGCTCGGCCAGATCGAAAAGCAGTTCGGCAAGGGCTCCGTCATGCGTCTGGGCGATGCCAGCGCCTCCTATGACGTCGAAGCCGTCTCCACCGGTTCGCTGGGTCTCGACATCGCGCTCGGCATCGGCGGCCTGCCTCGCGGCCGCGTGGTGGAAATCTACGGTCCGGAGTCTTCGGGCAAGACCACGCTCACGTTACAGGTTGTGGCAGAAATCCAGAAAGCCGGCGGCACTGCGGCATTCGTCGATGCCGAGCACGCTCTTGATCCCTCCTATGCCCAGAAGCTGGGCGTCAACATCGACGACCTGCTGGTTTCCCAGCCAGATACCGGCGAACAGGCCCTGGAAATCACCGACATGCTGGTGCGTTCCGGCGCGGTGGATGTGGTCATCGTCGATTCCGTCGCCGCACTCACGCCCAAGGCAGAAATCGAAGGCGAGATGGGTGAAATGCAGCTCGGCCTGCATGCGCGTCTCATGTCGCAGGCGCTGCGCAAGCTCACCGGCAACATCAAGCGTTCCAACACCATCGTCATCTTCATCAACCAGATCCGCATGAAGATCGGCGTGATGTTCGGCAACCCGGAAACCACCACCGGTGGCAATGCGCTGAAGTTCTATGCGTCGGTGCGCCTCGATATCCGTCGCATCGGCGCCATCAAGAATGGCGAAGAGATCGTCGGCAATCAGACCCGCGTCAAGGTGGTGAAGAACAAGGTCTCCCCGCCGTTCCGCGAAGCCGAATTCGAGATCATGTACGGGCAGGGCATCTCGCGCGAAGGCGAGATCATCGACATGGGCAGTGCGCAGAGCATCATCGAGAAGTCCGGCGCCTGGTACAGCTACAAGGGCGAACGCATCGGCCAGGGCAAGGAAAATGCCCGCACGTTCCTGAAAGAGCATCCCGAAGTCGCCCGCGACATCGAAGCCCAGGTCCGTGCCCGTCTGCTGCCTGAGCGCAAGCCGGCCGCGGTCGAGCCGGCGGAGCGCGAGAAACTCAACTGAGTTTCCCCGGGTGGCTTTCAGCCGACATGCCAATCGCAAGGTAGACGAGCACCGCGCCGGCGATCCGGCTGCGGTGCGTGCCACGGCGATCGGTCTTCTGGGGCGCCGGGAATATGCCTGCCGCGAACTTGCCGCGGCACTACAACGTAAGGGGTTCGAATCATCGCTCGTCGCCGAGGCATTGAGTGAGCTGGCAGGCGAAGGTGTGCTCAACGACAACCGTTATACAGAGAGCCTCGTCCGGCAATTAGTCGGGCGCGGCCAGGGACCAGCACGAGTGCGCCAGGCGCTGCAGGAAGCAGGCATCACCGCCGACATGATTACAGTTGCGCTGGAAGGGCCGGACTGGCAGCAACTCGCCGCCGATGTACGGCAGCGCAAATTCGGTTCCGCCAAGCCCAAAAGCTGGCCCGACAAATCCCGCCAGATGCGTTTTTTGCAATATCGGGGCTTTTCCACGGATCATATCCGTGGCGCCTTGGACTCCGGCGCCATCGACGAAGAGATGGACAACTCCACGTAATTGAGCACCCAGATCGATGAATCCACCCACCGGCGCGCGCTGTTGCGCCGGCTGCGACGTTGGCATCGGCCAGGCGTCTGGTGGCGCATGATGATGTTCTGGGGCGGCGCGGTGCTGACGGGCATCGTGGCGGTCGGGTTCGCCAAAGGCAGCGATCACGCGCAAAGCTGGTTCCACGCGCTCGCCCAAAGCCGGCAGTGGTACTTCTGGGTGATTCCGCCCCTGGGATTCATGCTGATCAGCGCACTGACGCACCGCTTCTTCGCCGAGGCGCGCGGTAGCGGCATTCCGCAAACCATCGCGGCGCTTCATCTGCATGCGCATCCGCAGCGGCAGCGCCTGTTGTCGCTGCGTAACGCGACCGGCAAATTCTTCCTGACCATCGCATCACTGGCCTGTGGAGCCTCCATCGGTCGTGAGGGGCCCACCGTACAGATCGGCGCGTCCATCATGTATTCACTGGGACGGTGGGTGCGCCTGCCCGCGGCGGGCCTCGATAGGGGCCTGATCCTGGCCGGCGGCGCGGCGGGTGTCGCGGCAGCGTTCAACACACCGCTGGCCGGCGTGGTATTCGCCATCGAGGAGCTGTCGCGCTCGTTCGAACATCGCTCCGCCGGCATCATTTTCGTGGCGGTGGTGCTGGCTGGCGTGACCTCCGTGGGCCTCACCGGCAACTACGCCTATTTCGGCGGTACGGACTCCGTGTTGCCCGGCGGCTGGGGATGGCTGGCCGTGCCGCTGTGCGGAGTGTGCGGCGGACTGGCCGGTGGTCTCTTTGCCCGCTGCATGCTGCTGGTACGAAGCGTCGTGCCGTCGCTCAGCCGTCGCATTCCGGCCCTGACGCCGATGCGTGTGGCGCTGATCTGCGGCGTGCTCGTGGCCTTGCTGGGTGCGCTGTCAGCCGGTGAAACTTTCGGCACTGGCTACGCCCAGGCCCGCACGCTGGTGCAGCAGGAGGGCATGCCCGGTCCATTCTTCGCGGTGGAAAAATTTGCCGCCACGCTCGTGTCCTATGCGGCAGGCATACCCGCCGGCATCTTCGCGCCCAGTCTGTCGGTGGGGGCCGGCCTGGGGGGCATGCTCGCCACGATCACTGGCCTGGCGCCGGCGGCCACCATGGTGGTGCTGACCATGGCAGCGTATTTTGCCGGTGTCGTGCAGGCACCCCTGACAGCCCTGGTCATCGTCGGCGAGATGATCGGCGATCGTTCCTTGACCCTGCCTTTGATGGCTGCGGCACTGCTGGGCCGTGGCGCCAGTTCGCTGGTATGCCGGGAAAGCCTGTATCAGTCCCTGGCTGTGGCGTTCATGGCCCGCGGCCCGCGAACCGACGCGCCGCGACCTGCAGCGACGGTCTGAGCGGCTTTTTTGCATGCGGAGCGGGTTTCCAAGGATCATAGAGGCCCGCAGTTACTGATCCTCAACCTACCGATGAGCCGTCCGTCCACACCTTCTTCCACCGCCGAGATTCGCAGCGCCTTCCTCGACTATTTCAGCCGCCAGAGTCACACCGTGGTGGCCTCCAGCAGTCTGGTGCCGGGCAATGACCCGACGCTGTTGTTCACCAATGCCGGCATGGTGCAGTTCAAGGATGTATTCCTGGGCAAGGATCCGCGCCCCTATGTGCGCGCGGCCTCGAGCCAGCGCTGCGTGCGCGCCGGTGGCAAGCACAACGATCTGGAAAACGTCGGCTATACGGCCCGCCATCACACCTTCTTCGAGATGCTGGGTAATTTCAGCTTCGGGGATTACTTCAAGCGCGATGCCATCCGCTTTGCCTGGGACTTTCTCACCAACACCCTGAAAATCGACCCGCGGCGCCTGTGGGTGACGGTCTATCAGGACGATGACGAAGCCGCCGACCTGTGGCTGAAGGAAGTCGGCGTGCCGGCCGATCGCTTCACGCGTCTGGGCGAGAAATCCAATTTCTGGTCCATGGGCGATACGGGCCCCTGTGGTCCCTGCACCGAAATCTTCTATGACCATGGCGAGCACATTCCGGGCGGCCCGCCGGGCTCGCCCGACGAAGACGGCGACCGCTATGTCGAGATCTGGAATCTGGTGTTCATGCAGTTCGACCGCGCGGCCGACGGCAGCACGACGCCGCTGCCCAGGCCCTCGGTGGATACCGGCATGGGCCTGGAACGCATCTGCGCCGTCATGCAGGGCGTGCACTCGAATTACGAGATCGATCTGTTTCAGCACCTGGTCAAGACCGCGGCGACGCTGCTGGGCACCGCCGACCTGACCAGTCCCTCGCTGCGGGTGATCGCCGATCACATCCGCGCCTGTTCTTTCCTGGTGGCCGATGGCGTCACGCCATCGAACGAAGGCCGTGGCTACGTGCTAAGGCGCATCATGCGCCGCGCCATGCGTCATGGGCACAAGTTCGGCGCCGCGCCCACATTCTTCGCCGGGCTGCTGCCGGCGCTCACCGAGGTGATGGGCAAGGCCTATCCGGAACTGGTCGCGAAGCAATCCTTCATCCGCGATGTGCTGCTGAAAGAGGGTGAGCAGTTCGCGCGCACGCTCGCCACCGGCATGGCGCTGCTCGATGAGGCGATCGCGCGGCTCGGTGGCGCAAAAACAGTCGATGGCGAAACCGTCTTCAAACTGCACGACACCTACGGCTTTCCCCCCGACCT
>Ga0164241_10002408_pt1 | contig 20436 bp, 15 predicted proteins | sample OricomyardsoilBY_FD_108780 | JGI IMG/M metagenome (GOLD analysis project Ga0164241, IMG submission 108780) | Backyard soil microbial communities from Emeryville, California, USA - Original compost - Back yard soil (BY) | ecosystem: Environmental > Terrestrial > Soil > Unclassified | place: USA... | reverse complement strand
GTAAGGGAGCCGACTCATGGCTGGTATTGACACTGGCGGCGGTCACGGCGGTAAACGCGCGACCAACCACGAAATCCCGCTGATTCCGTTCATCGACTTCTTGCTGTGTTTGGTGGCGTTCCTCCGGTGACCGCAGTTTGGTCGCAGATGGCCCGCATCAACGCTGACGCGCGCGTCCCCGGTCCGCCGAAGGATGAGCCGCCGGAAGAGCAAAAGAAAGAAAAGCAGCTCAACGTGGAGATGAAGGGTGAAACCAAGTTCCAACTCGTTTGGAAAGAGGGCAACACCGTCGTCAACACGATCGACGTCGACCGTAAGGCGGTGCCGACGGGCTCCAACGGCGACATCCGCTTCCCCGATCTCGCCAAGAAGATCGAAGAAGAGTGGACGGCGAACGGCGCGCATCGCGCGGGTTCGGACAAGAAGTTCGACCTGGCGATTCTGCACACCGACAACACGACCCCGTTCTCGGACGTAATCGCCGTCATCGACGCGATCTACACGCCGAAGCGCGACTTCGATTTCGCTGGCAAGAGCGAAAAAGTGCCGTCCTTCAACGTGACCTTCGCGGTGAACTGAAATGTCGTCCGAAAAAGCCCTCAGCCGTTTTCACCAGCCGATTGCCGTCCCCGGCCGTCGACTGATGCACCAAGTCCCACTCGCTTTCGTGCGAAAGAAGGCCATCGGTGGCGGTGGTCGCGCGACGAACCACGAAGTTCCGCTGATTCCGTTCATCGACTTCTTGCTGTGCATCGTGTGCTTCTTGCTCGCGAGCTTCTCGGCCTCCGGCGAGTTGCCCGTAGACAAGAACGTCAAGTTGCCCAACGCGGAAAACGTGATGGACATGACCGAGGCGCCGATGGTGGCAATCACCGGCACCCAGATCTTGGTTGACGGCACGCCCGCCGGCAACACTCGCGCGATCGAAGAAGCGAATCGTCTACAGCGCGTCGACGAGTTGTTCAACGTGCTCAAGAACAAGCGTGAACTTTGGAAGCAGATCAATCCGGGCAAGGAATTTCCGGGCGTGGTCGTGCTCCAGGTCGATCGCAAAGTTCAGGCACTGGTCGTGAAGAGCGTGTTCCAGACCGCGGCATTCGCGGGCTTTCCGAACGTGAGCTTCATGGTCGGCCGTATGGGTAAGTGATAGCGTCCGATTGGCGGCTTTGCCGCTAATCGCTAGAAGGGAGCGGCTCCGAATCGGAGCGGCTCCCTTCGTCGCTTCCGGGGTCCTACGTCGTGGCCTTCACTAAACACAAAGCCGTTACCGATTCTGGTCTGCCTTCGCTGAACCAGGCGCGCGCGGAGCGTCGCCGCGCGATCGCCCTCGGTCGCGTTCGCATGGCCTCGATCCCGCCGCAGTTCTGGCTTTGGACAGCGATTGCGCTGGGCGTATTCAGCGTCGTGTATTGGCGCGTTGCGCAGGGACAAATCGAAGCTCGTCGCAGCCAAGTGATGGCCAAGCAGCGCGCGATTGCCCAAACCTTGGGGCCCAAGATCGTCCCGTTTCGCGATCAGGTCGAGGGTTGGGTGCGCGAGCTTGCGGCTAACTACCCGGGTGATTTCGTGGATCCGAGCGCTTCGCTCGACAAGATCAGCACCAGCCCGGGCGTGTATTTCCGGCTGCGGATGGCAAACACTGGCTCGGTCAAGGCGATTCGTGGAGCCGCGCGCGCCTCGCTGCATGATGGCTTTACCTCTTGCCTGTTCGTGCGCGTGGGGGCGACCGATCCGACCAAGGGTCCCGCGTGCCGCGCGACTTCGGACTGCGCGTCCGGGCTTCTGTGCAACGAGTGGAACACGTGCAACGAGCCCCCGCGACCATACAACATGCGGCTCGCCTACCGAGCCCTGCGCGTGCTTTCGAGTGACTGGACTGACGAAGTGCATGAGGCCGACACCGAGCTCGGCTTGAATGGCTACGATCGCGATCTCGATAGCGTGTCCAAGCGCGACGTCCCCGTGGCGATCGAACTACTCTCGCGTTCGCGCTATTTCACCTTGGTTTTGGACGAAGATCCTGCCGGTGGTTTGCCGCCGGAGGCGCCTGATGCTGGCGAAACGCCGGATGAGCGCGTGCAGCGCGAAGCGCACGCGGCGCGCATCGGCATTTGGGATTTGAAGACGAAAAGCCCGCTCTTGCGGTTGAAAGCAGACGCCGCCGGTCACTTCGTGCCGGTTGGCGATCGCGTCGTGCAAAATCCAGAGACGGTCATGGCTCAGCAACGTCAGACGAATAGCTGCGCGCTCGGCTTGGCCGTCAAAGACGCGCTCTCTCGCGAGCCTGCTCAGGCTGGGCCGTAGCCGCCTCCGCCGGGCGTCTCGATCCGTAAGCGATCGCCGATAGAGACCTCGAACACGGCGTGCCCGGGCACTTCGTGGCCATTGTGCAGGTTTTTGCCGGCCAAGCCGGGCCACCCGCCAGCGAGCCCGAACGGAACCGTCAGTCGGCGATCGCCGAGCAGTGAGACCGTGAGCGGCTCCAGGAATTCGTATTCGCGGCAGACGCCATCACCGCCGCGGTAGAGACCACGGCCACCGGAACCTCTTCGGATCGAGAACTCGCGAATCCGCACTGGGAAACGCTGCTCGATGATCTCCGGGTCGGTGATGCGTGTGTTGGTCATGTGCGTGTGTACGCCGCTCGCCCCTGGGAAATCAGGTCCGGCGCCCGCGCCACCGGCGATTGTTTCGTAGTAGCCAAAGTTCTGCTGGCCGAAGCTCACGTTGTTCATCGTACCTTGGCTCGCCGCGGCGCGGTTCAACGCGCCGAGCAACACGTCGACGACGCGCTGCGAGGTTTCTACGTTGCCCCCTGCTACCGCGCGGCCAGCGGATGGATTGAGGATGCAATGTTCGCCAATGTGCACACTCACATCGCGCAAACAGCCGCTATTGAGAGGGATTGCGCGGCCTACCAGCGCGCGCAGCACGTACAGCACGGCCGCTAGGGTGACCGCTCGCGGCGCGTTTAGATTGCCCGCAGATTCCGTGCCACTCCCGCTGAAGTCGATGGTGAGTTTGTCGGCTGCGACAGTCAATGCGACAGCTATCACGGTGCCGTCGTCGAGTTGGTCGGCGAACGCGTGTCGCCCCTCGGGGAGCGCGCGAATCACGCGGGCAACGCTGTCGCCCGCGAGCTCTTGGACCGCGTGCATGTAGCGACTGACCTGCGAGCGCCCTCGCTCACGAACCAACTCTCGGAGCAGCCGAGCTCCGGTTCGAGCCGCGGCGAGTTGCGCCTCCAGATCCGCCAAATTCTCGAGCGGGCGTCGCGCCGGGTACGGGCCGCGTCGCAGTATCTCGAGGATCAACTCGCGATCGAGCGTGCCAGAGTGGACAACGCGCAGGGCGCTGAAAACGCTGCCTTCTTCGGACAGGTGGCTGGAAAATGCCGGCATCGAGCCAGGCGTGATGCCGCCAATATCCGAGTGATGTCCGCGCGTGGCCGTGAAGAAGCTCAGCACGCCGGCTTCGTCGTGCACCGGCAGCACCACGGTGACGTCGGGTAAGTGTGAACCGCCGCACGCCGGATCGTTGGTCACGAAGGCATCGCCGGGCGAGAGCAAAGGGTGTGCTTCGAGGACGGCCCGCACCGACTCGCTCATCGCTCCGAGGTGCACCGGGATGTGAGGTGCGTTCGCGACGAGACCGCCGCACGCGTCGAAGACTGCACACGAGAAATCCAAACGCTCCCGGATGTTCGTGCTCTGCGCGGTGCGCTGCAAGGCGTGACCCATCTGCTCGGCGATGGACATGAACGCGTTACTCATGACCTCTAACGTGATCGGGTCGATTGCGGGGGCGCTGCCTTGCTCGGCCAAGTGCGCAACCGCGGTTTCGAGCGGCTGTTCCGCGACAGGGTGGGCGAGCAGCACTCCGTCGCTGCGACACTCCAGCTCGAAGCCGGGATCGACGACGATGGTCGCGATGGCTTCTGCGATTAGGGCCGGGCCAACGATGCGCGCTCCAGCGGTCAGCGATTCGCGCTCGAATACTGGCACGTGCTCGTAGCAACGCCCGCTATGCCAGAGCGTGGTTTGCCGCTCGGGGGCGGGCAAATCGCCGTTTCGGAGGCGCGTGAGTTCCGTCTGTCCGAGTGTCGATCGAACGCAGGCTTCGACCCGGAGCGCGGTGACTTCGAGCTGGGCCGTGGGGCGCGCGTGCCCGAAATTCGTGGCATGCAGGGCTTCGAAGCGCTCTCGCAATTCGCTGGCGAGTGCGCGAGGACTAGCAATGGGCAAGGTGAGCGTCGTCTCGCTGCCGCTGTACCGCAGATCGAGTCGTCGAGTGCACGTGGCTTCCAGCGAACCCGCTTGCGCAACGACGACGGCCCGTGCTCGTTGCTCGAGCGCCTCGAACTCGGACTCGATGGCCTGGAGCAATGCGTCGCTCAGCGGCCGAGCGCCGGCGTCGGACGAAACGTGGTGACTCAAATCCGCCAAGGCCATGCCGTACGCGGACAGCACACCGGAGAGCGGATGAAAGACGACTTGCCCGATCCCCAGCAGGCGCGCGAGTGCGCAGGCGTGTTGCCCGCCCGCACCTCCGAACACGACGAGTGCGTGTTCTCGGACGTCGAACCCGCGGGCGACGGAAACCTTGCGCAGCGCTTCCGCCATGTTGCGATTGGCGATCTCGAAAAATCCCTCGGCGACGCCTCGTTCGTCGATGGTGTGGCCGTTTTCTCGTAGTTCGGTTGCTATTCCCTCGAGCGCAGCCAACGCCGGAGTCAGCTCGAGCGCGAACGGAAAGCGGTGCGTCGCGAGGCGTCCGAGTGCCAAGTTCACGTCGCTGACGGTCAAGCCTCGAGCTCCACGGCGCCCGTAACAGAGTGGACCCGGGTCGGAACCCGCGCTCTCGGGACCAACGGTCAGGCGGCCATCACGCACGGCGCAAATCGAGCCTCCACCCGCCGCGACGGTGTGTATCGAAAGCATCGGCGCGACCACGCGAACGCCGGCGATCTCGTGCTCGTAACGACGCTCGAACTCGCCCGCGTAGCGCGAGACATCGGTCGACGTGCCGCCCATGTCGAAGCCGAGCACTTGGGGAAGATCCAAAGTGTGCGCGATGTGCGCAAGGGCCACGCTGCCGCCTGCGGGTCCGGAGAGCAGCGCGTTCGGTCCGCGAAAATGAGCCGCGTCACACAGGCCGCCACTCGACTGCATCAGGTGCAACGTACTCCCCGGCAGCTCGGCTTGCAGCCGGTCGAGATAGCGAGCCACGCGCGGTGTCAGATAGGCGTCGACGCTCGCGGTATCACCGCGAGCGAGCAGCCCCAAGCGCGGCGCGAGCTCATGGGATAGCGAAATTGCTGCGAGCCCCGCCGCACGAGCCAGTTCGGCGATCGCGCGTTCGAGCGCGCCAGTGCGGTGATCTCCGAGTACCACCACGGCCACGCCATCGATACCGCGGGCACGCAATGCGCGCAGTTCGGTGAGCAGCTGGGCGTGATTCGGACGCTCGAGCGCGACTCCATCGCGGTCACAGCGCGCGTCGACTTCCAAGACTTCGTCGTAAAGTACGCTCGGCTTTTGAATCGAAAGCGCGAACAGGTCCGGTCGAGCTTGGGTGCCGATCTCGAGCAGATCGCGAAAGCCGCGCGTGATCACCAGCGCGAAACGCTCGCCCTTGCGCTCCAGCAGGGCGTTGGTGGCGAGTGTCGTGCCCATGCGCACGCGGCAGGGCGGGATCGGCTGGTCTGCGTCGAGCCCGAGCAGCTGGCGAATGCCCTCGAGCGGCGCGCGGTCCGACGAAAGCACTTTCGTCAGACGCAGCGCGCCGTGCTCATCGATGCCCAAGCAATCGGTGAACGTGCCACCGCGGTCGATGAAGAAGTCCAAGACCGCGCCGCCCGCGCCTTCGCGGCTAGTTCAAGAGCCGCGGGTGGGGGACGCCCTGGGCGTCGACCCCGCGCAAGTCGAAGGTGATCGCGCCGTTTTCCGCGCGGACGATCACGTGACCGCCGTGCTCCAGCTGACCAAATAGCAGCTCGTCACCGAGCGGCTTCTTGATCTCGTCTTGGATCAGTCGACCGAGAGGGCGAGCGCCGTTCGCTTTGTCGTAGCCCTTTTCCGCCAAATACGCGCGCGCCGATTCGGCGAGCTCGATTGTGACGTCACGTTCGGCGAGCTGGTCGCCCAGTTCGCGGATGAACTTATCCACGACTCGACCCATCACCGCGGGCGATAGCGGATCGAAGGCGATGCGCGCGTCCAACCGGTTGCGGAACTCCGGGCTGAAGGTGTTGCGCAGTGCGAGTGAGTCATTGCCCTGGGCGTCACGGTTGCCGAAGCCGACCATTCCGCGGGCCATGTCCTGCGCCCCGACGTTGCTGGTCATGATCAGCACCACATGTCGAAAATCAGCCTGTTTTCCGTTGTTGTCGGTGAGGGTGCCGTGGTCCATCACCTGCAGCAGCACGTTGAAGACATCCGGATGGGCCTTCTCGATCTCGTCCAAGAGCAACACGGCGTGCGGCGTCTTCGCGACCGCTTCGGTCAGCAGACCGCCACGATCGTAGCCGACATAGCCTGGAGGAGCGCCGATCAGGCGCGAGACCGTGTGACGCTCCATGTACTCGCTCATATCGAAGCGAATCAGCTCGATGCCCATTGTCTTCGCCAATTGGCGCGCGGCTTCGGTTTTGCCGACGCCGGTGGGACCGGTGAACAGGTACGACCCGATCGGTTTCTCCTTCGGGCGTAGGCCGGCGCGCGAGAGCTTGATGGCAGAGGCCAGCTCTGCGAGTGCGCGATCTTGACCGAACACGGCCTTTTGCAGATCGGTCTCCAAATTTTTGAGCGCGGATTTTGCGTCCGCCGTGACCTGGCGCGGGGGAATTTGAGCCATGCGCGAGAGCACGGCCTCGATTCGCTCGACGTCGACGATTACGGTTTCGGCATCGATGGGGGCTTCCAGCTTGGCGTCGGCACCGCCTTCATCCATCAGGTCGATGGCTTTGTCGGGCATCTTCTTGTCGCGCAGGTGGCGATCGGCGAGCGTGGCCGCGGCCTCTAGCGCCGCATCGGTATACGCGACGCCGTGGAACTCCTCGTAGCGGCTGCGTAGACCTTTGAGGATTTGGATCGTTTCGCTCAGGCTCGGCTCGAGCACGTCAATCTTTTGGAAACGCCGGGCGAGGGCCCGATCCTTCTCGAAGTGAGAGCGGAACTCTTCGAACGTGGTTGCACCGATGCAGCGCAGCTTGCCGTTCGCCAAGGCGGGTTTGAGCAGATTGGCCGCGTCGAGCGTGCCGCCGCTCGCTGCGCCCGCACCGACCATGGTGTGGATCTCGTCGACGAAGAGCACCGCGTGCGGCATGGCTTCTAGCTGCTTGAGCACGGCTTTGACGCGGTTCTCGAAATCGCCCCGGAAGCGCGTGCCTGCCACGAGCGCGCCCATGTCGAGCGCGTACACCACCACTTTGGAGAGTGATGGGGGGATGTCTTTGGCCACGATTTTTGCTGCCAAGCCCTCGACGATCGCGGTCTTGCCGACGCCGGCATCGCCCACGAACATCGGGTTATTCTTGCGACGCCGCGCCAAGACTTGAATCGCGCGCCGCAGCTCTTTCTCGCGGCCCACCAAGGGCTCGATGTTGCCGGCCTTCGCCTGTTCGTTCAGGTTGATCGCAAACTTGGCCAGCGCATCCGCAGGGGGCGCAGCTTCGCCGTCTTCTTCGTTTTCGGCGGCGCGTTCGCCGGAGGTGAGTGCGTCTTCGTCTTCACCGTCTTTGGCCACGCCGTGCGAGACGAAATTGACCAAATCATAGCGGGTGAGCCCGGCATCAGTCAGCGCGGCGACCGCGGGTGAATCGAGCTCGCTGAAGATGGCAATGAGGACGTTGTGTCCTTTGAGCTCTTCCTTGCCGCTGTTCTGGACGTTGATCGCGGCGCGGCTGAGCACCCGCTGAAAACCGCGCGAGGCGCTCAGGTCGAGCTCCTCCGGTTCGGGCACTCGGTTCACTTCTTCATCCAAGAAGCGATCGAGCACGCGCTTGAGTTTGTCTACATCACCACCGGCGGCCTTGGCGGCCCGCGCAGTGGCGGGATCTTGCAATAGACCGTAGAGCAAATGCTCGACGGTCATGATGTCGTGACGACGGCGGATGGCTTCACTCTGCGCGAACGCGCAGGCTGCCTCTACCTCAGCGCTGACTTTCACTCGTCGGACCCTCCGAAGCCTTCAGGTTCTGCTGTGCACTTGAGCGGGTGACCGTGCTCTTTCGCGTAGTCCATCACGATCGCGGCCTTGGTCTCGGCGATATCGCGGGTAAAAATGCCCGCGACGCCCCAACCTTTGCGATGGACATTGAGCATTACGGCGGTGGCGCCCGTTTCGTCGAGATGAAAAAACTTCATCAAGACGTGGACCACGAACTCCATCGTCGTGTAGTCGTCGTTGTGGAAGACGACCACATACTTGCGCGGCCGCTTTGTCTTAGGTCGTTCCGCGATGGCCAGACCGTCATCGCGCTCGGGGTTCACTCGCTCATTGGGCGGCATGAAGTACCGGGTGAATCTGAGCACGCTCGCCCCAAATGTCGAGGGGGGCTGGCCGATCCCGCGCGGAAACCCGGAATTGTTCCCGGCCCTTGCGAGCGTTTCCGTCTACGGGCTGCGGTCTTGCGCGCACTCGCTAACGGCAATTCTGGATGCTGAAGCTTGAAGTTGGGGCACCCTCGAGGGCGCCCCCCAAACAGACCCGCGAGCCGCCGAGGGGCGGCTCACCCGTCAGGTTGCGGTCTTGGCCGGCGTCTTGGGCGCTGCGGCTTGCGCATTCTCCTGAGCGCGCTTCAGCTCCCATTCGGCGTTCTTCTTGGCGCGGCGTTCGCGCTTGCGGCGTGCGGTACGAGGATCTTGCGGGCTACCCATAGTGGGCGGCTGTTTAGCAGAGCTTTCCAGCGCTGTCGCCCACAAATCGTTCGCTTGCCCGCGTGAACGTGAACGTGAACCGAACGTGAACGAAAATCGGTCTGATTTGCCCAATGTTTTCCAGCACTGGCGCATAGGGGCTGCTGCGAGGCGACCCCAAAAAAAGGCTCAGGGTGCGAGGGGCGACCGCGCAGGAGAGGGAAGAACGGTCATCTTCACGTTCTCGTCGGTGAGCTGCGCCCCTCGGGGGGCCTCAAGTCGTCGGAGCGGCGTGCTTTTCCAGCAGGGACGCGAGTCGGGGCGCGGCGCCCTCGACCTGTTTTTCGGCCATTCCGCGCAGTTTTTCGTAGGTTTTCTTGATCGTCGCGCTGTCCACTCGGGCGGCGCGCGCGTCGGTGACCGCGAGTAGTGCTTGGGCGACTCGGGTGCTGTTCTGCTTGAGGTAGGCGCCGGCGGGCACTTTTTTGGTCACAGCCTCTTGGTACACGGGGTCCACGGCGTCCAAGAAGTCATCCAGCAGGTTGTTCACGGTGTCTTTCACGAAGCCGGGGCGGATCCCTTGCACGATTTTGTAGGCGCCCTTGATGGCGATACCGCTCAAGCCGCTCTTGTCTGCCACTTCGGCGTCCAACACCTCGCAGGCATCGGCGATGACTTGGTTCCGCTTCTCTCCGCTTCCCAGCTGTTCCCGCAGGCTCGACATATTTCCCTAACTTTCTGGCACCAGCGCCTCAATTGGCGACGGCCGCGCTATATACCGCGACCGCTGTGCGGGCACAGCCCCGTAAGCGCGTCGATGTTGGCGGGCATCGTTTCCAAATTCCGGCCATACTCCACGAACTTGACTGCTCGCCGCCGGTTTGGGCCTAATGGTTGGCCCGGTTTGCATGCGATGCCTCGCGAAAAAGGCTGCAAACGACCGAGGCCAATTGCCGCACGTTTAGGATGACCGAAGAGCTCAAGCAAGGATCCCGTCTCGGCAATTTCGAGCTACTGCTGAGAGTCGGACGGGGCGGTATGGCGACGGTCTGGGTCGCGCGTGAGCACGCTCAGGCGGGCAAGGATGATCGCCTGGTCGCGGTCAAGGTGATGCTCGCCGAGCTCGCCGACGAGAACGAGTTCATCAAGATGTTCTTGGATGAGGTCCGCCTCGTGCGCAGCATTCGCCATCCCAACGTCGTCGACGTCTACGACGTGGGCGAGCATGACGGAATGATGTGGATGGCGATGGAGTGGGTGGAGGGCGAATCCCTGCACACGGTGATCGCCGAGGCGGGCAAACGGCGAGCAATTCCGCCAGAGTTGGCGGTTCGGATCATTGCCGATGCGGCCGCCGGTTTGCACGCGGCCCACGAGTTACGCGACCCAGACGGCAGCCTGCGGGGCGTGGTGCACCGCGATATCTCACCGCACAACATCCTGATCGGCACCAACGGCGCCGTCAAATTGGTGGATTTTGGGGTCGCCAAGGCCGTCGGGAGGATCAGCGAGGCGACGCGCGCCGGTCAGCTCAAGGGCAAGTTCGGCTACATGTCGCCCGAGCAAGCGCTCGGTAAGGGGGTCGATCGGCGCAGCGACATTTTCTCCTTGGGGATCGTGCTCTTCGAGCTGACGACCAGTCGGCGCTTGTTCCGCGGGGAGCACGACCTCGAGACGCTGCGTTTAGTGATTTCGGGGGCGATTCCGAGACCGAGCCTGATCGATCCGAAATACCCGCCTGAGCTCGAGCGCATCGTACTCAAGGCGCTCGAGCGCAACGTCTCCGAGCGGTATCAAACCGCTGCCGAGTTCGAGCATGACCTGCACGCGTATCTCAAAGCCGAGCGGCTGATCGTGCCGCAAAGCGGCGTGGCCGGGATTTTGAAGCGCGTGCTGGGCGAACGCATCGAACAGCGCCGAAAGGCAGTGCGTGGTTCGCTGCGATCGCTCAGCAGCGGCGCGATGCCGAGCGCGCAACTCCTGCCGAACGATCCCGCGTTTACCCCAACCGGCAAGGATCGTATCACCGTCAGCGGTGTCAGTAGCGTGACCGACACCGGGCTGAGTGGGCTGAGCAGTCCCGGAACCACGAGTGCGGTCGCCCCAGTACCTCGAGAGCGGAGCCGCTCGAGCCAGCCGCGCGTCGCCGTGGACGCCCGGCTGAGCACCGCGAGTGTCCTTGGCTACGCCATCGGCCTCACTGGCCTGGCGATCGCGTTGTTCGTACTGATTTTCATGCGTTGAGCGAGCGATTGCTCTTTTCGCGCGGTCGAGCCGGCGGGCCGTTCGTGGTGCGCAAGCGGCGTTCGAGATTCCAGAGAGCCGGTAGCCGCGCAGCGCAAGAGACGGCGTGAAAAGGGGGAGCCATGACCGCAACCTCCCACGTCGATGCGACGCGCGGTGTGCTTCCTGAGATCCGTGCGCTAGAGTCCCCCGCAGGGATCCGATTCGAGCATGGGTAAGATTCTCGTCGTCGACGACCAACGCAATATGCGCACGACGCTGGCAATGATGCTGCGCGGCGGTGGCTATGAGGTCGACGAAGCGGCAGACGGCGCACAAGGTAAAGAGCTTGGTGCCACCGGCGCGTATGATGTCGTGATCACCGATCTGCGCATGGGTGAGTTCGACGGCATCGACGTACTGCGCGCGACCAAAGAGAAGCAGCCGATGACCGAGGTGATCGTGATGACCGCCTACGGCACGATCGAGAGCGCGGTCGAAGCCATGCGGGTCGGTGCGTTCGACTACATTCAAAAGCCGTTCAGCGAGCAAGAGCTGATCGTGAAGGTGTCGAAGGCGTTCGAGAGCCGACGCCTGCACGGTCAGGTTCAGCTGTTCGCGCAGGAATTCAAGGAGCGCTATCACCTCGAGAAGATCATCGGTCGCTCGCAGTCGATCCGCGACGTGCTCACGCGCGTGGTGAAGATCGCGCCCACGGACGCGATCGTGTTGATCACTGGCGAGAGCGGTACAGGCAAAGAGTTGGTTGCGCGTGCCGTGCACGCCAATAGCAAGCGCGCCCATCGCCCGTTCGTGACCGTGAACTGCGCGGCGATCAGCGAAACATTGCTGGAAAGCGAGCTTTTTGGGCACGCGCGCGGTGCTTTCACCGGCGCGGTTTCGGCGCGCAAGGGGCTCTTCGAGGAAGCCGACGGCGGCACGTTCTTCTTCGACGAGATTGCCGAAACGACCCCCAGCTTCCAAGCCAAGCTGTTGCGCTCGATTCAAGAGGGCGAAGTTCGGCGCGTCGGCGAGAACAAGCCGATAACTATCGACATTCGCGTGGTGGCGGCGACCAACGTCGATCTGAGCCTGGCCGTAGAAGAGCGTCGCTTCAGACAAGATCTCTACTACCGGTTGAACGTGGCGCGCTTTCACTTGCCGCCTCTGCGCGAGCGGCGTGAGGACATCCCGCTTTTGGCCGAGTTTTTCTTGGACAAATTCAATCGCAAGATGAACACGCGCGCCAAGCCCGCCGAAGGCGTGATGGATAAGCTCATCGCCTATGATTTTCCGGGTAACGTTCGTGAGCTCGAGAATCTGATTGAACAATCGGTGGCGCTTTGCTCCGGCGGGCTGATCACGGTCGACGATGTGCTGCCCGAGGTCCCGCGCAAGACCGGACGCACCGCGGGCAAGACCCTGGCTGATATCGTGGATGAATCGGAGCGCCAGGCGCTGGAGGCCGCGCTCCGGGCGTCCGACGGCAGCCGCGAGCGGGCCGCGGAGGCGCTCGATATCAGCCCGACCACGCTGTGGCGGAAGATGACGCGGCTCGGCATCACCTTCGAGAATCGCTGAGTCGCTCTGAGCTGGCGCTCGGGCGATAAATCTGCTTGTTTCCGCGCGTGAAAACCGCGGACCTCGATTACGAGCTGCCGGAGGCGCTGATCGCGGCGCATCCGACCGAGCGTCGTGACGGCGCGCGGCTGCTGATCGTCGACCGCGAGACTCTGCGCGATGGCCTGGTCACCGAGCTTTCGGAATTGATCCCGGAAGGCGCGCTATTGGTCGTCAACGACACGCGCGTTCGTCGGGCGCGCATCTTTGGCTCGCGGCAGGGCAGTGGGGGCCGTATCGAGCTGTTGTTCATTCGTCGCGCCTCGTTGGTCGACGGTCGCGAGCATTGGGAAGCGATCGGTCGCGCGAGCAAGCCACTGCGCGTTGGGACGCGCATCGATTGGGACGAGCTCCGCCTCGAGGTGCTTTCGAAATCCGCGGAAGGCACGATGCTCGTGGCGGTCGACGCGGGCGGAGCAGATTTCGAGCAGATCTTGGATCAACGCGGTCATCTGCCGCTCCCGCCGTACATGCGCCGCGTCGACGAGATCGTCGATCTCGAGCGCTACCAAACCGTGTATGCGCGGCGCACCGCTTCCGCCGCGGCTCCCACGGCGGGCCTGCATTTGACGCCAGATATGTTCGCGCGTTTGCGCGAGCGCAACGTGGAAGTGGCGCGCCTGGAGCTCGAAATCGGCTTGGGTACGTTTCGCGCAGTGACGGCGGCCGATTTGGACGATCACCCGATGCACGCCGAGGCGTTCGCGGTCGGCCCCGAGTTGGTGCAGGCCGTGCACGCCGCGCGTGAGCGTGGCGCGCCGATCGTAGCCGTCGGCACGACGGTCGTGCGCGCGCTCGAAAGCGCCGCTGACCCGGAACGCCTCGGGCAAGTGCGCGTCGCTCATGGCGAGACACGGCTCTTGATTCAACCGGGCTATCGCTTTCGAGTCGTCGATAGCCTGCTGACCAATTTTCACGTGCCGCAAAGCACGCTGTTGGCGCTAGTTTCGGCCTTCGCTGGCTATGAAGCGGTGATGGCTGCCTATCGCCACGCGGTGGCGGCTCGTTACCGATTTCTTTCCTATGGAGATGCGATGTGGATCCCGAACAGACGCGCTTGATTTCGCTGCGCATCGATAAAATGTGTGGTCACGCGCGCACCGGAGTGCTGACTTCGCCGCACGGTGAGGTGCCAACTCCCGCGTTCATGCCGGTCGGTACCCAAGCGGTGGTGAAGGGCGTCTCAACCGAGGAGGTGCTCGCGACCGGCGCCAAGATGCAAATCATGAACACCTACCATCTCTGGGTCCGGCCTGGTCCCGAGCTGGTCGCGGAGCTCGGCGGTCTGCATGGATTCGCGCGCTTTCCGCATACCATCGTGACGGATTCTGGTGGATTTCAGGCGTTTTCGTTGGCGAAAAACATGCGCGCCAGCGAAAACGGTTTCGAATTTGCGTCCCACCTCGACGGCAAGCGGATGCTGCTGACGCCCGAAGAAGCCATGCGCGTGCAAGGTTTGCTCGGATCGGACATCGCCATGCAATTGGATGTCTGCCCGCCAGGCGGATCCCCGCGCCCCGTCTTGGTCGAAGCGGTAGAGCGCACGACGCGCTGGGCAGAGCGCTGTCTCGCTGCACGCGCGCCGAAGCAAGGCGTATTCGGCATCGTGCAGGGGGGGACTGACGTCGAGCTGCGGCTTTCACACATCGAAGCTTTGGCGAAGTTGCCGTTCGACGGCCTGGCGCTCGGCGGCTTCAGCGTCGGCGAGCCGATCCCGGACATGTACCGTGCGCTCGCCCAGGTCGCCCACGCTTTGCCCGCCGATCGTCCGCGCTACCTGATGGGAGTCGGCATGCCGAGTGACATTCTCACCGCGGTCGGCGCGGGCATCGACATGTTCGATTGCGTGATCCCGACTCGGAACGCGAGGAACGGCCAAGTGTTCACTTGGGAGGGCAAGGTCACGATCAAGAACGCGCGCTATCGAAATGACCAGCGTCCGCTCGAGGAAGACTGCGGCTGTGGCGCCTGTCGCGTGCCGTACTCCCGCGCCTACTTGCGACATCTGTACCTGCAGAGCGAGATCCTGGGCTTGAGCTTGCTCAGCCAGCACAACCTGCACTTCTACGGCCGACTCATGGCGGCGGCGCGGGCTGCCATCCATCGGGGCGATTTTGCCGAGTGGGCCCGGCAAAAGCTCGCGCTTTGGGCTAAAACTCCCGCCTAATCGCGAACTTCCGCTGTTTTCCGTCGAGTTTGCGGCGGTCTCGTGGATAATCAAAGTTTCGGATGAGCGAGAAGAAGCAGATCGGCAAAATCCTGCTGCGACAGCGCGCGCTCACCCCCGAGCAGTTGGAGCGCGCGCTCGCCGAGCAGAAGGGCGAGCGCCTCGCTTCGCGTCTCGCGGCAGACGGGACGATCAGCGATGTGGCCGCGCTCAAGGCGCTGAGCGAGCAGTACGGCATTCCCGGGATCGACCTGACGCAGATTTGTCTGAAGCTCGACGATCTCGAACTCTTGCCGCGCGAGATCGCCGAGAAGCATCTGATCCTGCCCGTGCTCGTGCGTGATGATCGCCTGTTCATCGCCATGGGCAATCCGCGCGAAAAGAAGGTGATTGACGAGCTCGAGTTCGTCACCGGTAAAAAGGTTTACCCGTACGTTGCGCTCGACGCGGCGTTGTCGCACGTGATCGACGAGTCGTACGCGCGCAAGGCTCGCGGCGACAACTATTACGTCGGTCCGAATTGCCCGGCGGAAGTGCTGTCGAAGCTCAATCTCGACCGTGACGGCAACGCGCTCACTTCCGAACCGTCGGGTCCACTCGACTTCGGCGCGCTATCTCCATACAAGGACCAGAGCACGCGCGCCCTCGAAGCCCCGGGGCTCGTGGTCGACGATGCGGCTTCCGAGATTTCGCGCTCCGAGGACATCGAAGAGAGCGAGTTCGGTGACACTTCGCGCGAGCTGAGCGTGGTGACCGAGCTCCCCGCTGAAAGCGCGCCGACCCTGCCGCCCCCTCCAGAAGGCGCCAAGACGGTGCTAATCATCGATGATGAGGCCGAAATCCGCAAGATGCTGAGTCGGCTCTTGTCGCACAAGGGGCACCGCGTGCTGGAGGCCGAGCGGGGCCATCAAGCGCTGCGCATGGTCAAAGAATATGCGCCAGATTTGATCGTGCTCGACGCGATGTTGCCGGAGGTGCACGGGTTCGAGATCGCGCGGCGCATCAAAGGCAGTCAGCGCTACGGACAGATCCCAATCATCATGGTGAGCGCGGTGTACCGCGGCTGGCGTTATGCCGAGGACCTCAAGCAAACTTGTGGCGTCGACTACTTCATCGAAAAGCCTTTCAAGATCGCTGAGGTGGTCGCGGCTGTCGAAGCGTGTCTGAGTCCTGGCCAAGGGCTAGCAGAGCGACCTGACGTCTCAGGTGAGGCAGAAGAGGCGCTGAATGCCGGCATAGCCGCCTACAAAGCCGGTCGGCTGGACGAGGCGATCGGTCACTTGGCGCGGGGTGTCGGCATTGACCCGCTGGCCTACCGTCTGCACTTTCACCTCGGCCTACTGTACGGCAAGAAGGGTCAGGTGTACGACGCGATTAGCGAGCTGGAAACGGCCGTAAAGATCAACTCGCACCATTTTGCAGCTGTCAAGAACCTGGCCATCCTCTATCAAAAGGCCGGGTTCCGAAATAAAGCCGTGGAAACTTGGGAAAGAGCGCTCACACTGGCCGCCGACGAGCCGACACGTCTTTCAATCAAAGAACACTTGTTGAACCTCCTGTGAAAGAGCTTTCGCGCTCGGGCGGAGCTCGGGTTAATCTCCGTAAACCTCGGACCGTTTGTTTCACGCGGCGCTCAGCTGAATGAAGTTCCTCTGCCCCAGCTGTAAGGCGAAATACCAGATCGGCGACGAGAAGGTCGCTGGTCGCTCTGTTCGCATGAAGTGCCGCAAGTGCGGCTACGTGATCCAAGTCTCGAGCGTGCCTGGAATGGGTGACGCTATCCTCGGAAGCGAGCCACCTCCGCCGATGGACGCACCGAGTGACGCTTCCGCGGCAGACGCGCTCGAAATCATCGCGAGCGCACCGCCGTCTGCGCCGGGTGCGCCGCGACCGCCTGCGCCCGCTGCGAAGAGCGCACCGCTCGCCGCAAGTGCGCCCAGTGCTGCGAGTGCGCCGTCATCATCGCGCTCTCCTTCGTCGGCGCAGCGCCCCGAAGTGAAGAAGATCCCCGTCGCGACGGGTCCGCGTCCCGCGGTGCCCAAACCGGCGGCTGCGCCGAGCGCGCCGAAAGCACCTGCACCGACGGTTGCCAAAGCGCCGTTGCCGAAATCCTCGCCGCAGAAACCGACACCGACCCCGACGGGGGCACTTGGTGTCAAAGCAGATGTGCGTGCTCCGCAAGCGAGCGCGACGCCAATGCCAGCGGTCGCGCCCAAGCCTTCGATCGTAGAGAAGCCTGCAGTCGCCGAGAAGCCGGCTGTCGCTGCACGACCGACCGCTGCCGCAAAACCTTCGATCATCGAAAGGCCCTCCGCGCCTTCGGTAGTCTCTTTCGCCGACGTGGACGAAGACGAGCGCACGCGTATCGCGGATGCAGGCGCGCTCGCTGGCGCTTTCTCGCTCGCGGTGGGTGGCCAAAACGATTCGGCTGGCTCGGATTCGCTGAGCATGCCGGCGGACGAGTGGTTCGTCGGCATCAACGGCGTGCCCGTTGGTCCGATCCGACTGAGCGAACTTCGTTCGAAAGCGGCGTCTGGGTCGGTCAATCGTGAGTCGCTCGTTTGGCGTGACGGTTTCGAAGATTGGCGACCACTCGGGACGTTCCCCGAGCTTTCTGCAATCGTCGATGAAAGCGTCTCGAGCGCGCGGGCCTCGCTCACGCCATTCACTCCGCCGGCAGCGCCCGTGGCGGCGCCGACGCCGAGCCAGACGAGTGCCGCCCCCGTTCCGGTTCCGGCTGCCTCGACGCCAGAAGTCGAAGCCTACGCCGGCGCCGGCAACGGCGTCACTGGCGCAGCTGTCGTTACCGATGAGCTGGAGGCCGCGGGCGTTCCAAAGCGTAGCGGCACCTCACCGGCGGCGTGGGTGGCGGTGGGCATCGCGTTGATGTTCGGGCTGACGATCGGTTTCGTGCTGTTCAACAAGAACAGCAAACCGGTCGAGGTGATCAAGTACGTCGATCGACCCGTGCCCGGGGCCGCTAGCGTGGTGGCGGCTGCGCCGGAAGCGAGCGCTGCGTCCGCGGATGGCGCGAGCACGCCAACGGATTCGAAGAATCCCACGAAACGGGTCGCGTCGACCGCCAAGAGTGCTGCACCCGGCGCGAGCGCCGAAGCGGACAAAGGCATCAGCGGTTTGAAAGGACTGCAGGGCCTCGGCGCGCTCGGTCCGAAGGGGCCCGATTCAGTCGGGCCTTCGGGTACCGTGGGCGGCACTGGTCAGCTCGATGGCGCGCAGATTCAAAGCACGGTTTCGCGCTACACCGGCAGCGTGAAGCGCGCGTGCTGGCAGCCCGCGCTCGATACGCGCGATAAGGACGCCCCGACGACAGCCCGCGTGAACGTCCAAATTACCGTGCAACCGAGCGGCAGCGTCTCGGGCGCGACCGTGAATGGCGGAGATCCGAAGGGCTATCGCGGCCTGTCGCAGTGCATTTCGAGTCGCGTGCGGGGCTGGCAATTTCCTCCCTCCGGCGAGACGACCACCGTCAACGTCCCGTTCGTGTTCGCCGCCCAGTAAGGAATCCCGCTGCTCTCAAAAAAACACACCCGGAGGGCGAACCCTCGGGGTGTGGTTGCAGCTTCTCGTAAGCCGGGTTCTGTTGCACGCTTCGGTTGCCCTCGGCGTGCTGGCGGTCATTCCTCTGGGACGTTCGTTACCGAACGCCTCGTGCAGCCTACCCAGGGGCTCGGGCCGGCAGCCCTCGAACGCCCCTCTATGTGGCCTTGCTCCGGATGGGGTTTGCCGTGCCGCAACCGTTACCGGTTGCGCGGTGGGCTCTTACTCCACCTTTTCACCCTTACCCAAAGCGCCAAAGCGGTTTGGGCGGTCTGATTTTCTGTGGCACTTTCCTCGAGGTTTCCCTCACCGGGCGTTACCCGGCATCCTGCCTTGCGGAGCCCGGACTTTCCTCAGCTCTGCCGTGAGACGAAGCTGCGATCGCCTGAGATGCTGCAACGGGCGCGAGCTTAGGTGCAGCGCGGCGCTCGTGCAAGCTGATCGTGAGCGGAAGCCAGTCGCCCCCTCGAGGCCATCAGTGCGCCTGCGAGCTGGAACGTGCTAGGCCGCGTCGTGGATATCCAGCCAGCCGTTCCCGCGGGAAAGTTCGGTGATTCGCGATTTCAGCTTCTTCTTGGCTCGCGCTTCGAGTTGGCGAGCTCGCTCTCGCGAAACGCCCAGGCGTCGACCGATCTCCGCGAGGGACATCTCGTCTTCGTTGTCGGCCATTAGCCGATTTTCGACGATGTAGCGCTCGCGTTGGTCGAGGCCGGTCAGCGCCGTTTGGACGGCGTCTCGGACGTAGCCGCCGACTTCGGAGCCGACCAAGCCGTCTTCCTGATTGAGCTCGGATGCAGAGAGCGTGTCGCCCAGCGTGACCGCTGAATCATCGTAAACTTTGGCGTCGAGCGACACGTCGCGTGCCTCCAAGCGTCGCACCATCGATGTCACCTTGGCCTTGGGCACGTCGAGCGCCTTGGCCAAGAGCTCATCGGCGTGATCGCCCTCACCAACGAGGTTCGTGATGCGCACACGCTCGCGGCGCAGCTTGAAGAACATCTTGGAACGAAGCGCGCCAGAGCCCACGCCGACCAAGCTCCACGATCGGATGATGTGGTTGAGGATGTATGCGCGGATCCAATAAGCCGCATAGGTGACGAAGCGCGTGCCGCGGCTAGTGTCGAACTTTTGCAAAGCGTGCACGACGCCAAAATTGCCTTCAGCGACCAGCTCACCGAGCGGCAGACCGTAGCGGCGGTACTTCAGCGCGATCGCGACGACGTAGCGCAGGTGCGCGCGAACCAGGGCCTCGCGGGCCACTTGGTCGCGGTGATCGAGCCAGCGAACGGTCAGCTCGAGCTCTTCTTCGCGCGAAAGCTGAGGATAGGAATGCACCGCGGCGATGTAGAACGTCAGGGAGGGGTCGGTTTGGCGGGCCATGGTGTTTCTAGGTCCCTTCGTCTGATTCCAGTCGTGGACAAACTCGAGCGCAGCTGCGCCCCATCAGCTCGCGCCGGATCGCGGCGCTGAACTCGCACTTCGACCTACGCGCCAGGTATCAGCGCGGTTCCGCTAAGATTTGTTAACTGCTCAACTTCGTACGTTGGGCAAAAGCGCTTGGACGCATGCGCACGTCGCGGTCGATTGTCGATGGCATTGTCCGCGGCGCCAAACACTGTGTACGTGCAGCTGCTGCAAACGCGCCACAAGGCTGCGAATCAGCAGAGCATCACGAGTAGGGGCTGGTCGCTCGAACAGGCGCAATGGCCAGGCAGCGACCAGCCAGGTCAGCTCAGATCACGCTTGGAACGAAGAGCCGCAGCCGCAGGTGCCAGATACGTTCGGATTGCCGAACTTGAATCCGGAACCGTTCGCACCTTCGACGTAGTCAATCTAGGTCCCATCCAGATACTGGTAGCTCAGGGGATCCACGAACAGCTTGACGCCGTTCGACTCGAACAATTCGTCCAGGTCAGTGGGCTTGTCTTCGAAATACAGATCGTATTGGAAGCCAGCGCACCCTCCGCCAACGACCCGTAGCCGGAGGCCCTGACCTTCGAGCCCCTCCGT
>Ga0164241_10002407_pt1 | contig 20467 bp, 16 predicted proteins | sample OricomyardsoilBY_FD_108780 | JGI IMG/M metagenome (GOLD analysis project Ga0164241, IMG submission 108780) | Backyard soil microbial communities from Emeryville, California, USA - Original compost - Back yard soil (BY) | ecosystem: Environmental > Terrestrial > Soil > Unclassified | place: USA... | reverse complement strand
TTCTCGGCCGCGAACAACAGCACCAGTTTCGCGGTGACCGTGAATGCGCCGGTGTTGAACCCGCCATCCTCGGGCGGCGGCACCAGGCCGGCTGGCGGGGGCGGCGGGGGCCGCATCGAGTGGCCAGTAGCCATTGTGCTGGGGCTGTTGATTGTGAGTCGACGACGGCGACTCGTTAGCGACTATCGATAACGAAGTATTCAAGCCAATCGATCACGCCTGATCCTCATTTCCACGATCTTCCTGAGCTCCGCCGAAATTCGTGTCTTCTCGAGCCGCTCGAGCAGGACATCAGCTTCCGTCATCTCATGTTTCGCCAGCTCTCGCGTGAACTCGAGATCCTTTTCCCGCCCGGCAACATATTTCGAGATCGCCAGGTCGTGAACTTCAAGGCACAGGCCGGTGATGCCATTGGTGTTCGGATTGAGGACATGCACCAGGCGCTCGCGCCAACCTTGCGGCAGGGTGGCCGTCTCTTCTCCAACGCCCTGCGCGTAGTAGCCGTTCAACTGGTGAAACGAAGATCCCTCGCCGATGGCGCCATCGATCAGGTCGGCCTTTTCCGGGCGATTCAACGGAAACACATCCGCTTCCGCTGACACGACCAGCGGCGCCGGCGCATCCGGAAACTGGCCCAGGATCGACTGGCTGCCGATGATCACGATCTGCGAGTCTTCGGCAATCGAACCTGCGGCGCGAATCAGGTGCTCAAGCTCTGAACGCTTCATAGATGCGCTCCCGTTCCTCGGCACTGAGCACACCGGCGAATGGCGACGACTGGCGCAATCGCGCAGCCTCTTCGCTGGGCTCGGTGATCAAGGACGCAATTTCCGGCCACGGCCGTCGCAGGATCTCCTGCCACTCGGCGTACCACGCGGGCACTTCTGCGCCCCAGCGTTGGCGCCAGCGCTTGAGATTGTCGCGGGGTACTTCGAGCAGCTTGCTGTCGCGGCTGATCTTTCGGGCGATCACCGCGTGCATGGCCAGGCTGCGCGCTTCGAGCAGGCGATGAGTCGAATAGGGTGCGCGCGGCAGGTCCGCGTCGGCCACCCACGACGCAACGGCCTTGAAACCCGCGGCCTTGCGGCGCGCGCGCATCCGGCGCATGCGTTCCGCCGCTGACATGGCTTGGCCGGTGGGCGGTCGCCCGCGCCGTGGCGTGGATTTTCCTCGTCGCTCCATGACATTTATCGTAACACGTGACGATAAATGCAGCCAGTTACCCGGAGACGATTCGTTAAGTCGCGGCGAAAAAACTGTGGTTCCAGTTCACGCTTCGTCCGTCAGTCAAATCTGCCCTACAACTTCCTGCGATTCCTACAAGGTAAGTTGCCGACTTGGCCGGCACCGCACCGGCGCGCGCAGGGGATGCCGAGTGCTTGCGAAGGGTCGTATTTCGCTGGGGATACTGGCTTTGGCCGCCATGGCCCCGGTGCTCGCCCAGGAAATCCGCTTCGCCGAGCCCGTCGAACTCGCCGTCTCCGGGCAGGCCGCCCAGTTTGACGCCTACGGCCGCCGCTTCACGCTCACCCTGGCCGATAACGAACGCGTCCTTTCCAAGCTGCCCGCCCAGCGCAAGCTGCAATTGCAGCGCTACCGCCTGATGCGCGGCTCGCTCGACGGCCAGCCAGGTTCGTGGGTGCGGCTCACCGAGTCCGCGGCTGGCGTCGAAGGCGCCATCTGGGACGGCCAGGACCTGTACGCGGTCACCAGTTACGGCCGCATCGCCGACCGGCTCACCACACCGCTCGCGGTCGGCTCGAACCAGACCGTGGTCTACAAGCTCTCCGACACGCGCGATGCGCTGCCGCAGGATTTCTGCGCGCTCGAGAAAGATTCCGTACGCATGCAGAAGCAGACTCCGCTCGGCCAGTACCGCACGCTGGTGGGCGAGCTGCAAACCACGGCCGCCGCCCAGGTCTCGCGCCAGATCGAGATCGCGCTGGTGGCGGACAGCGCCTTCGCCGCGGCCGAACCCGCAGATCCGGTCGCCGCCATGCTGGCGCGGCTCAACATCGTCGAGGGCATTTTCAGCGAGCAGGTGGGCCTGCTGGTGCTGGCCACCGAGGTGCGCGTGCTCCCGGCCGAGGGCGATCCCTTCACCAGCACGCAGGCAGCCTCGCTGCTCGAGCAGATGGGCAAGTACCGCGCCGCGAACCCGGCGGTACGCGCGCGCGGACTTGCGCACCTGATGACCGGCAAGAACCTCGACGGCACCACGGCGGGCATCGCCTACGTGAACTCGACCTGCGAGGCCGAGCGCGGTGTGTCGCTGAGCGAACGTTCGTACGGAACGACCATATCCGCCATCGTCATGGCGCACGAGCTGGGCCACAACTTCGGCGCGCCGCACGATGGCGAATCCGGCCAGGCCTGCGCCGTGGTGGCCGGCGGCTACATCATGTCGCCGTCGATCAGCGGCTACGCCAAATTCTCCCAGTGCAGCATCAACGTGATCTCGAAGGGCCTGGACAACGCGAGCTGCGTGACGCCGGCCGACTATGCCGACGTCGCGCTGATCGCCGGCAGCACCATCAGCGCCGAGGGCGGTGTGCCGTTCGTCGTGCCCTTCGTGGTGCGCTCGTCCGGCACCAAGGCGGCCGAGGAGGTGGTGTTCAACCTGACGCTGCCCGAGGGCGCGGGCGTGACGCTCGACGCCGCCAGCGGCGAGGGCGCGAGCTGCTCGGTGACGGCGCTCAGCGCCAGCTGCGATTTCGGCGCGCTTCCCGCGGGCGAGCAGCGCGCGCTGAGTGTTACCGGCCGCGCCACGCTGCCGGGCACGGTCACCACGCAGGCGCGCGTCTCCGCCCGCAACGACCTGATGACTTCGAACAACGCGCGCGACGTGGGTGTGTCGATCCGCTCGGGCATCGATGCCGCCGTGGTGGTGGCCACCGATGCCGACGAAGTGGCGGTGGGTGCGCCGCTGACTATCTACACCGAGGTGCGCAGCCAGCGCGCGCTGCCGGTGCGCAACGCGGTGTTGTCACTGAATCTCAACCAGGCGGTGGCCGCGGCCAGCATGCCGGGCGCGACCTGCACCGCGAATGCCTTCTCCGTACTCTGCAACATCGCCGAGATCGCGCCGGGCGCGGCCCTGAAGCTCACCGTGACGGCCAACACCGCAGCGGCGGGTCCGTTGTTCGCGGCCGCGTCGGTGTCGGCGCCGGGTGATGGCGACGTCACCAATAACACGGGCAACGCGCACGCCTGGGTGCAGGCCGAACGCGATATCGAGGTGACGGCGGGTCCTGCCGCCGTCGACCTGGCCGTCGGCAGCGCCTATGAAGTCCCCTTCCTGGTGCGCGCGCGGGGACCGCAGTCGACGGGCGACGTCACTTTGTGGATCACCGGAATCGCGAATGCCGCCAGCGTGAGCCTCATCGACGCCGAAGGCTCGAGCTGTTCGCTGGATGACGATGGCACCAGCTGGCGCTGCACGCTGGGCGCGGTGGCGCCCGGATCGACGCGGCTGGTGCGCGTGCGCGTGCAGGGCACGCGCTCCGGCACTGTGGACATCAACGCCGTGGCCGAGACGGAATCGGACGGCTACAGCGCCAACAATTCCGCCGGCCTGCAGCTGCGCATCGACAACCCGGTGGACCTCGCGGTGGTGCTGGCCTCGGGCGGCACGGGCATCGAAGGCCAGGACATCGACGGGCAGGTGTCGCTGCGCTCCAGCGGGCGTGACGCGGCCACCAGTGCCTCGCTCGACATCGAGATCCACGAGGCCGGCGTGTTGCGCGGCGCGTCCATCCACAACGGCACCGCCTGCGAACTGCTGTCGCCGCGCCGTGCGCACTGCGTGCTGCCGGTGATGGCGCGCGGCGCGCAGCTGTACGTCGACTACCGCGCGCAATTCGCCGAGCCGGGTACCTACGACGTGAAGTTCACGCTGCAGGTGCCGGGCGACACCGCCGCCGCCAACGACACGCTCACGCGCCCGGTACTGGTGCGGCCTTACAACGACATTGCGGTGAGCGGCGATCTCGACCTCACCGGCATCCTCGCGGGCGGCGCGCGCGAGCGGACTTTCATCGTGACTACGGGCCGGCGCGCGCTGGCTACCGGGCGCTTCACTGCCAGGAACTATCTACCGGGCGTCACCGTGACCGCGATCCGCGCCACGGCGGGGCAGTGCGCCGTCGATGAAATCGCGGGCGGCAGCTGCGATTTCACCGATCTGGCGGCCGGCGCGCAGGTTTCCGTGACCGTGGTCTGGCGCGCCGATCAGGCCTGCGACCAGGACGTGGCCGTGGGCGTGAGCACCGCGGGCGACGTGGTCGCGTCGAACAACGAGGTGCGCGGCCGCGCCGAGGTCATGGCGCCCACGGATCTCGAGCTGCGCGTCGCCGCCAACGTGGACGGCTCGGCCGGATCGACGCTCGACTTCCCGCCGATCTCGGTGGTGAACGGCGCGCAGAAGGCGGTGGGCGCGCGCCTTGAAGTGACCCTGCCGGCCGAAGTGAGCCTGGTCAGCATCTCGGCCGCCAATGCCATCTGCAGTGGCACCACGGTGCTGCGCTGTGATTTCGCCGAGCTCGAGGCGAACAGCACCTCGACGGTGAACCTGGCCGTGCGGCCTGGTGCGCACGGCAGCTACTCCAGCGCGCTGAAACTCAGCGCGCTGAACGACACCAATGCGGCCAACGACAGCCGCAACGTGGCGTTCCAGATTTCCTCGAGCGGCAACGGCGGCGTGGCCGCGGCCAAGGCCGGCGGTGGTGGTGGCGGCAGCTTCGAGTGGCTGGGCCTCGCACTACTCGCGCTGATCAAATGGGGACATTCCTCGTTTCCTAGCAAACGGGGACAGGCTCGAACGCCGCACCAATTCCGCCCGGTACGAATTTCGAACTAGCAGCCTGCGTCCGCGAGCGGCCGACGGGCGCACCGTAAGCGTGCCTCGAGGTCCGTCCCCGTTTGCTAGGAAACGAGGAATGTCCCCATTTAGTGCGGTGATTTTCCGCGCGATTCTCGTGCCGCGGCGCGCGCGGCGCACCACAACGGCGTGCGCGGGCAGGCGCGAACTCTCCTTGTGAAAATTTTCCAACGGCGCGCCGCGCACCGCGCGCGCTGATTTTTCACGTCGTCGCAATCCTCCCAACTCCGCGAGTCAGCGCGGAATTTCTACAGTAGTTAGACTGCCGCGCCAGCCAGGCGCGCCGGCGGCGCGCCGCCGTTGGCCGGATATTTGCAACACCAGGATCACTCTTGCCGGGCGCATCCCTTGGGCGTCTCCAAGCAGGAGCATCGCAGGTGGCCTGCTTCATTCGCGTGCGAATGAGGCGGTCGCCGCGAGGGGGTACGGCGCTCTGCGTCCGGCAGGCCACACGAACAATCAAGGGAGGTCTTTATGGTGATCCAATTGCGGCCGCGCGCCGCGCACAACGGACGACTCTCCGCGGTTTCGCTGGCGGTGAGCCTGGCCTGTGCCCCCACGGTGTTGTACGCCCAGGACGATGCCGATGCCGACGCGGCCCTGGCGGCCGACGTCGCCGAGACCGTGATCGTCACGGGCACGCGCACCACCGGCCTCGACGAGTACACCAGCAATTCGCCGGTGCAGGTGCTGAGTGCCGAAGAGCTCGAATCCGCCGGCCGTCCCGATCTCATGGGTTCGCTGGCCAACGTGGTGCCGTCGTTCACCGCGCAGGCGTTCGGCGGCGACATGGCGAACCAGACGTTGCAGGCCAAGATGCGGGGCTTGAGTCCCAACCACACGCTGGTGCTGGTGAACGGCAAGCGCCGTCACACCACCGGCAGCCTCGCCATCCTCGGCGGTCCCTACCAGGGCGGCGCGGGCGTCGATCTCAACTTCATCCCGGTGGATTCCATCCAGCACGTCGAGGTGCTGACCGAAGGCGCGGCCGCGCAATACGGCACCGATGCCATCGCCGGCGTCATCAACCTCATCATGAAGCGCAATCCGGCCGGCGCGTCGGTGAGCTACTCGCATGGCGGCTTCTACGCCGGTGATGGCGATACCTCTACCTACAGTGGCAACCTCGGGCTCGAGGCCAACGCGGGCTCCTATCTCAGCCTCACCGCCGAGTACCGCGAGCACGCGCATACCAATCGCGGCGGCATCGATCCGCGCGTGGTCGATCCGGACCGCATCGATCCGGACGCGGGCGGCTCGTTTCCGGATACCAATATGCCGTTCGCGGCCGGCTATCCCTACCTGAACCAGATCTTCGGTGACGCGGCCTACGAGATGAAACTCGTCTCGCTGAACGCCGGATTTCCGATCAGCGATTCTGCCGAGGTTTATGGCACGGCCACCTGGGGCGACAAACACGCGGCCTCGTTCGAGAACTACCGCCTGCCCAGCCGCGTGGCGCTCACCGATGATGACACCGAAGAGACGACGTTCTTCCGTCCCTACGGCTTCAGCCCGCGCGAAGAAACCGAGGAGACCGACTACCAGGGCACGATGGGCGTCAAGGGTGACATCGGCACGTTCACCTGGGATTTCTCGTCGAGCTACGGCGAAGACCAGATCGACCTGTTCACGCGCGATTCGGCCAACGCCTCGCTGTATGCCAACACCGGCCAGACGCCGGTCAATTTCTACGACGGCACCTACACGCAGACTCAATGGACCACCAACCTCGATTTCACCAAGGAATTCGAGATCGGCCTCTCGGCCCCGCTGCACTTCGCATTCGGCGCCGAGTACCGACAGGAGGATTGGGAAGCCGAGCCGGGTGACGAGGCCTCGCGCTACCTCGAAGGCGGCCAGTCGTTCCCCGGCATCAGCCTGTCGGATTCCGGCGCCCACGACCGCGACGTCACTGCCGCCTACGTGGACTTCGTGATCAATCCCTTCGAGAAGCTGACGCTGGATCTCGCCGGCCGTTACGAGGACTACAGCGACTTCGGCGACGCTACGGTGGGCAAACTCTCGGGTCGATTCGAGATCTCCGACTCCTTCGCGCTGCGCGGCACGGTGAGCACGGGCTTCCGCGCCCCGACCCTGGCCGAGGAGTATTACTCCGCCACGAACGTAGGCCCGACCACCGCCTTCGTGCAGATGCCGCCCAATGCGCCGGCCACCGGCATCCTGGGCCTCGGCGACGGACTGCAACCCGAGAAGTCGACCAACTACTCGCTGGGCTTCGTGTTCCGACCGGACAACAAACTCGCGCTGACCCTGGATTTCTACCAGGTGGAGGTGCGCAACCGCATCGCGGCCACCAGCACGTTCTACGGAACCATCGGTGGGGTGTTGTATTCACAGGTGATCGTCGACGCCATCATCGCCAACGGCAACGTACTCGATCCGGAGGTCACGGCTGAAGGCGACACGGGCATCAACCTGTTCACCAACGGCGTGACCACCGAGACCAAGGGTGTCGACCTGACCTTCAGCTACGGCATGGAGATGGGCAACGCCAACGTCATCTGGAGCGCGGCCGCCACTTACACGGACACGGAAGTCACCAAGGTACGCGCCACGCCGGCGGAGTTCGGCACCGACCAGCCGCTGTTCGACCAGGTGGCGCTCGGCGACCTGCAGGACACGGCACCGAAGTACCTGGTGAACCTGGGTGCGCGCTTCGACTGGAGCCGCTTCTCGCTCAGCGTGCATGAACTGTTGTATGGCTCGGCATCGCAGTGGGAAAACGATGGCGGCGCGGCGATCTCTTTCTACGGCGAGGCACCGGATGGCGATCCGGATGAGAACGGCCTGACATTCTTCCGCACCGAGGTTCCGGCAACGGCGATCACCAACCTGGAGATGACCTTCCAGGCGATGGAGAAGCTGAGCTTCACGGTGGGCGCGACCAACGTGTTCGACAAGATGCCCAACAAGCGCAACAAGATGCTGCTCGACGCGCAGTTCGACACCGGCGACAACAGCGCCGTTTCGCAGTACCCGTCGTTCACGCCGTTCGGCATCAACGGCGCGTACTACTACGGCAAGCTGGTCTACGCGTTCTGAGGGCGGAAGCATGAAACGAACGCTTTCACGTCGGGATTTCCTGAACTGGGCCGGGGCCGTCGGTGGATCGACGGCCGTGTACCGCGCGGCGATGGGCATTGGGCTAATGCCCGTCGCCGCGCGCGCGACACAGCCGCTGCTCACCGCGTCGGGCAAATCGAAGAAGGTGCTGATCCTCGGCGCCGGCATCTCGGGCCTGACTTCGGCCTACGAGTTGAGCAAACACGGCTACGAGGTGCAGGTGCTCGAGGCCTCGTTCCGTGCCGGTGGCCGCAACATGACGGTGCGGCATGGATCGCGCATCGACGAGACCGGCTATCCCCAGGCCTGCAACTTCGATGACGACCCGGACCTGTATTTCAACTGCGGCCCGGCGCGTATCCCGGGGCACCACGTCAACCTGCTGGGCTACTGCAAGGAGCTGGAGGTCGAGCTCGAACCCTTCGTCAACGACAACCGCAATGCCTGGGTGCAGGACGACGCGATGTTCGGCGGCAAGCCGATCCGCGCGCGCGAGTACCTCAACGACACGCGCGGCTTCGTCGCGGAGCTGATGGCGAAGACCATCAGGAAGGACACGCTCACCGGGCCGATGACGGCCGACGATTGGGACCGGCTGCGCGAGTACCTGCGGTATTTCGGCGAGCTCGATCCGCAGTTCAAGTACATCGGCACCAGCCGCTCGGGGCTGGCCATGCACGACTACGCGGCGCCGGAAGTGTTGAAGGCGCCGCTCTCGCCCAGCGAGCTGCTCAAGTCGAAGTTCATGCTCATCATGAGTTTCGGCGAGACCGACGACCAGGCCGCGATGATGATGGAACCGGTGGGCGGCATGGACCAGGTCGTGGCGGGCTTCATGCGCAAAGTCGGGCACCTGGTGCAACTCGAGTCGCAGGTGCAGAGGATCCAGGTGTTGCCGCGCGGCGTCGAGGTCACGTATCGCCGCAGCGGCGAGTACCTGACGACGCGCGCCGACTACGTGCTCAACTGCATCCCGATGCACCTGCTGGCCGGCATCGAGCACAACTTCCCGGCGGAATACTCGTCAGGGTTCACCGCGATCCCACGCGGCAAGCTGTTCAAGATTGGTTTCCAGATGAAGGAGCGCTTCTGGGAGCGCGAAGGAATCTATGGCGGCATTTCCTGGACACTGCAAGACATCCAGCAGATCTGGTATCCGGCGCATGGCATCCATCGCAAGAAGGGCGTGGTGCTGGGTGCGTACACGTTCAGCCCAGAGGCCGGCGAAAAGTTCGCGCGACTTCCGCCGGCGGAGCGTTTCAAGCTGGCAATTGCTCAGGGCGCGAAGATACATCCGGACTATGCGAAGCATGTTGAGACCGGGGTCAGCGTCGCGTGGCACCAGATGAACCACATGCTGGGCTGCGCGGCGCAGTGGGAAGAGCCGCTGTTCAAGCAGTGGTTCAAGACATTGCAGGCGCCGGTAGGTAGTCACTATCTCATCGGAGACCAGGTGAGTTACCACCCGGGTTGGCAGGAAGGCGCGATCGCCTCGGCACATCACGCCCTGGCCGATATCGACGCACGCGAGCGTGCCGGTGGCACGCAGGTGGTGCACTCATGAGGCGGTTGTTCGCGGCGCTGGTGGTGATCTTCGCGCTGGTGATGGTCGACTCGGCGAAGGCGGGCAACCCGTTCGACTACTGCCTGCTGTGCCATGGATCGAATGCCAACGGCAACGTCGGTATCCGTGCGCCCAAGCTGTCAGGTGTCGAGCCTTGGTATATCGCGCGGCAGCTCGAGAACTTCGCCGCGGGCGCGCGCGGTGCGCTGGCCGACGATGCCGCCGGCCACGAGATGGCACCGGTGGCATTGCGCTTGAAGCAGGAGGGCATGCTGGATGCCGCGGTGAAGTTCATCGGCTCGCTGGAGTCGGGCCGGCCGCACGCCACGATGCAGGGTGATACCGCCCAGGGCAAGAAACTGTACGAGGCCTGCGCCGCCTGCCACGGCGCGCGCGGCGAAGGTAATGCCGCGCTGCAATCACCCGCGCTGGCCGCGCGCTCCGACTGGTACCTGGCCACCCAGCTCACTAACTACAAGACAGGCCTGCGGGGCGCCGACGAAAGGGATAGCTATGGCGCCCAGATGCGCTCCATTGCCGCGACGCTCGCCGACGACCAGGCCATCGCCGACGTCATCGCCTACATCAACACCCTGAAATAATGGGGACATTCCTCGTTTCCTAGCAAACGGGGACAGACCTCGATCACTGGAGGACGCATGAAGAAGACCTTGTTGATTGCTGCCTGCCTGCTCGGCGGCGCCGCTTCCGCGCAAGGCGCCGACGTCGTGCGCCACTCGAATGGCACCAGCTTCCCCATCGCCCGCGCTGTGGAAGTGCCGGCCGGCAAGACCATCTACTTCCACAGCGGGATGACACCCGCGCCGCTCGATCCCAAGGCCACGCCCGGCACGCCCGAATACTGGGGCGACACCAAGGCTCAAACGCTGTCGGTATTCGCCCGCATCAAGGAATCGCTCGACAAGCTCGGACTCGGCTTCGGCGACGTCGTGGCCATGACCGTCTACCTGGCGGGCGACCCCGCCAAAGGCGGCCGCATGGATTTCGAAGGCATGATGGCCGCGTACTCGCAATTCTTCGGCACCAAGGAACAACCCAATCTGCCGGCACGCTCGACCGTGCAGGTCGCCGGGCTGGTCGGGCCCGGGATGCTGGTGGAAATCGAAGTCCAACTCGCGAAATGAACTTCGGCGGTCGGGTGCGGGAGGCGGAGAGTTGGTTCGCGAGCGGAACGCAACCGCGCGCGACGCCAACTCCCCACTTTCCTCACCCGGCACCCGATCCCCGCGGATCGGGCCTGTCCCCGTTTGCTAGGAAACGAGGAATGTCCCCATTACAGCGCGTCGGAGTTTGAAACGAACGCGATGTGCGTGCCATCCGGTGACCATGACGGCACGTTAATCGTGCCCTGGCCGCCGTACACCCAGGCGATGGTCTTCGGCGGCGCGCTGCCGTCCGCCGGCATGATGCGGATCATGCAGTGCTTGTAATACGGGTGGTTGGTCGGCTCCACGTCCAGCCCGTACGAGATGATCACGATCCACTTGCCGTCGGGCGAGAAGTGCGGGAACCAGTCGTTCCACTTGTCGTCGTGCGTCACGCGCTCGGGGTTCTTGCCGTCGAGGCCCATGCGCCAGATCTGCATCTGCCCGGTGCGCGTGGAGTTGAAGTAGATCCACTTGCCGTCGGGGCTCACCTCGGGACCATCGTCGAGTCCCGGCGAGTTGGTCAGGTTGATCTCCTTGCCCGAACCGTCGCTGGCGATCTTGTAGATGTCGAACTCGTTGTCCTTGGCGCCCTTGGCCTTGCGGCCGCCGGTGTAGATCAGCCACTTCGCATCCAGCGTCCAGCTGTGCATGTAGCTCGGCGTGTTCGGCGTGATGCGCGTGGGCACGCCGCCGCGCACCGGCATGGTGGAGATGGCCGATTCGCCGCTGGAGTTGTCGCTGAGTGCGAACTGCGTGCCGTCGAACGACAACACGTGGTCGTTGTTCAGCCGGATCGCGTAGCCGGTATCGACCAGCTGCGGCAGGCGCGAGGCGAGATCGAACTTGTACAACCGGCCGCGCGTGGCGTTGTCGCCGCCGCTCGATTGGTAGAACAACGAGCCGCCATCCGGCGCCCAGTTCGGCGCCTCGAACGGCACGCGCGAGGCATAGATCTGCGAACGATGCCCGTTGGTCACGTTCATCACTTCCAGCCGCGCTCCGATGTAGTCGCGGTACGGCGTGAAGCCCACCTTCACCGGCTTGATCACGCGCACGTTGCGGAAGATCGCCGATTCCTTCACGTCCACGTTGTGCGCGGACAGGAACAGGCCCACGTACAGCTCCTCGGGCAGGTCGACGTTCTCCTGCTTCACCACCTGGAAGGGCTCGCCGAATCGCGCCGCGGACCAGATGAAAGTCTTGCCGACGCGCTCCAGCTGCATGACGGTCGCGTCCTTGGCGGCTTCCATCTGCACCTGCTCGGTGTCGCCGCCCTTGGCCTTGCGGTACTGCATGGCGATGAGGCCGTCCCCGTGCTTGGCGCCGTCGACGTAGGCCGAGTCGAAGTCGGCGATCGAGGCGCGCGCCATGATGCCGCCCTTGCGATGCGGATCCGTGCCGGTGCCCACGAACTCCATCTGCGCCTGCACGATGAAGTCGCCCTTCATGCGCCGGTACGCGAACTGGAATTCGTCGCGCTTGGCCCAGATGTTCACGCCGCCCGCGCTGAGCGTGTACACCTGGGAGGCGCCGTTGTAAGTCGCGTAACCCGCGATCTTGGGCGAGCCGACGTCGCCATGCGCTTCGAAATCACCCAGCGGCCCGCCGTTGGGCGAGGCCGTGGCCAAGGCGGCGAAAGACAACGCCGCCAGCAGGAAAGTCCCCTTCATTACCGTTCCCCCTGGTTGTTCGAGACAAAGACGCTCCGTGCCGGAGTATCCGTTATGCCGGACAGGTCTGTCCCCGTTTGCTAGGAATCGAGGAATGTCCCCATTACCGCAGCAGTGCCGTCGCCGACCACATCATCGGCGCCTGGCCGTGGCCATCGCCCACGGCGCGCGGGCGATCCAGGTAGTACTGCAGGCTGTCGCGTTTGCCCGTGCCCACGCAGACTTCGCGCAGGTCACCGTCGGGCGTGAGTTAGCCGACCAGCGCGATCCATGCCTTGCGGGCCGCGGGGCCGTAGGTTTCCTCGTCCAGCCAGCCGTTCTTCACGCCGGTGACGAAGGCGTAGGTGAACATGGCGGTGCTCGAGGACTCCTCCCAGCTCTCCGGATGATCGATGAGCTGGCGCCACATGCCGTTATCGGCCTGGTGCGCGAGCAGCGTGGCCATCATCTTGCGATACGACGCCAGCACCGGTTTGCGCAATGGGTGCTTTTCCGGCAAGTCGCGCAACATCTCCGCCATGCCCACGGCCACCCAGCCGTCGCCGCGCCCCCAGTAGAACTTCACGTCCGGCGCGTGGAAATACAGGCCGTTGGGTTGCTGCAGCTTCCGGTTGTACGCCACCATCTCGTGCGCGGCCCGGTCGCGATACTTCACGTCGCCGGTGGCGCGATACGCCTGCAGTTGCAGCGCCGTGATCATGTACATGTCGTCTATCCACCAGCGCGTCTGGTGCGTGAGTCCGTCGGCGGTCGGGTTGTCCCATTGCCCGTCGGCGAACGCCAGGCCCATGACGCGGTACTGGTAGCGATGCGTCTGTAGATAGAGCTCCAGCGGCAGCGCGCCGAACACGTCGGCGTCGACGTGGTCGGAACGCGGCACGCGCGGTGCGTCGGTCGCCAGGAAGGGTTCGAAACGCGCGACCAGGCGCGCCATCAGGTCCTTGTCCTGGGTGACGGCGGCGAACTGCAGCGTGCCCACCCAGGTGGCGACGTGGGAGTAATGCAGCGCCTGCGGGCCGTGGCCCGGCATCTCCATGTGCGGCGTCGGGATGAAACGCTCACTGACGCGCTTGCCGATCTCGCGTGGGTCCGTGCCCGCGGGCCAGTCGCCGAAGTATTTGTTCTGCGCGGTCGCCGCGCCGGCGCCCAACAAGGCGCACAGCGCCAGCAACACGCGTGACTTCATGGCTTCGCGCTCACGGTGATCGTCAGCGGCCTGGCCACCGCCGCCGCGAACGCCTTCACATAGTTTTCCCAGCTGGCGCGATCGGGGAACTGGCCACTGCGATTCCAGCCGGCGCCCGTGAAGTACTTCACCGGCACGCCGTCGCGCGCCTTGAACACCAGCAGGTGGTTGCCAAAGCCGGGAGTCTTGGCGGGTGGTTCGTATGCGTAACCCTCGGAGGAGGTGCCGCTGGCGAGGATCACCGCGACGCCGAGCCCGCCGTCCTTGTTCTCCTCCCACAGGCTCATCCAGTGCGAGTCCGGGTCGCGGGTCAGCACGGCCTTGGGAAAGCCCTCGACCTGCGGATGCTCGGTGAGGCCGATGCCGATCTCGCCTCCATCGTCGGCGAAGTCGAATTCGCTCGCCACGCTGTCGAAGTTGACCCCGCAATCGACCGTGATGGTCTTCGTCTCCTGCACCTTGCCCGCCGCCCCGGCATCCCAGGGCGCGTAGGCCAGCTTGAACGCGGCGCGGCGCGGACCATTCGACAGCACCTGCGAACTGATGAAGTTGTCGGAGGTCCAGAGCTTGCTGCCATCCCAGGCGCCCGTGCCGCCGTCACCGCGCGCGCCGCCGATGCTGTAGAGGTCGAGGCCTTCGCCTTCGCCATCCTTGTGGAACTGGTCGTGGCCCTTGGCGTACCAGCGATCGACGATGGGGTAGGTGACGCGTTTGCCCCAGACGTCGATGCCGCTGCCGCGCAGGCGTTCGTGCACCACGTCGGCGGCCGGGCTGTTCAGCCCGAAGCCGTACATGCGGTGCGCGATGCGGTCGTTCTCCCAGGCCATGTCGTCGAGGCGCTCCGGCACCGCGCGCGCGTACACGCAGGGCGGGTCGGGCGGCGTCGCGGTGGCCGTGGGCTCGAGCGTGAACACGGCACGTTTTTCGCCGGCCGCGAAATCGTAGGAGAACACCAGGTCGTCGTAGACGGCGCCTCGATGATCGTGCTGGTAGTTGGTGATCTGCGCGATCAGCGCGCGGCCCTTCGGGTCGCGCACGATGACGTGGTACATGCGCAGGTCGGGCGCGAGCTTCGCGATCTCGGCGAACGGCACGGCGATTACGGCCGCCGGGCGTGCGGTGTCGAGCTCGTTGGTTACGGTAATGGTCACGCCCGCGGCCGACGCAACCGATGACAGCGCGGCCGCGGCCACGCACATGACAGTTCCCCTCATCGCGACTCCAATGATTTTCTTGGCCCGGGTTTCGGGACAATCTACGGAATCGCGATGTTCGGGTCCACCACCGCCCAGAAAGCCCACTTGGGATTGTCCGCGGAGTCGAACAGCAGCGGAAAATTGGTGCGGCCGAAGGAGGGGTCGTTGTACCAGGTGTGGCCGTCGTTCAGGCCCCAGGTGGTCACGGACTGCACGCTGGGCCGCTTGAAGGCCGCGTACAGCGCGCGATACAGGCGTGCCTGCCGATACTCCACGGCATTCGGCATGAATGTGCCGTAGTTGGCGATGCAGCCCGTGCCCGAGGTGCCGCAGGACTGCGGGTCGTCGTACACGTTCACGTCGAGCTCGGTGACCTGGTTCACCAGTCCGCCGAGATTCTCGATGTCCACCAGCGCCGCGGTGACGTCCGCGACATTGGCATCGATGCGGATGTGCAGCTGGTGGCCGACGCCGTCGAGCGGCACGCCCTTGTTGCGCAGGTCGTTGATGACGCGGATGAGATTGGCGCGCTTGCCGGCGATCTCGGTGTTGTAGTCGTTGATGATGAGCTTGAGATCGGCGCTGGTGAGTCCCAGCGAGGCGCGTGCCTCATCCGCATAGCGGAACGCGTCTTCGATGTAATCCCAGGGTTCGACATTCGCGCCGGCATTCTTCGCATCGAGATAGGCCTGGTACCAGGGGCTGTCGGTTCGATAGGGCGACGTGGAGGCCGGGTTCTGCGCCACGACTTCGTTGACCACGTCCCAGGCGTACAGCTTGTTGCCGAAGTGCACGACCACGTTGTGGATGTAGTCGTGCAGGCGGATGCGGACATTCGGCAGGCAGCCGGCGGGATCGGTATCGCAGCCTTTGAAAAACCACTGCGGCGAGGTGACGTGCCACAGCAGCGTGTGCCCGCGCATCTTGATGTTGTTAGCCTGCGCGAACGCCACGATGGTATCCGCGGGTGCGAAGTTCAGCGCCGCCGGCTCCGTGGGCGTGCCCGTGATGCTGGGCTGGATGGTGTCCGCCTTCATGGCGTTCTCGGCCGTGAGGCTGCTCATGTGCTTGATGAGCACCGAGGATTCCCGGCTGGTGGTGAAGTTCGGGGGAATGGCGGCGCCCACCAGGAAATTCGCGGCGAGAACGGTCTTCATGGCTGGCGCGCTGGCCGGATCCGGCAGGTTCGGGGCCGGTGAAGGATTCGGCGAGGGAGACGGCGAAGGCGCGCCCGAACCACCACCGCATGCAACCAGCAGGGCCGCGCACAATGCAATTGTCGTAGTGCTCGCGCGCACCGATGACAACGCGGCCGCAGCCAGGCACAAGCCACTTCCTCTCATCTCGACTCCCCCCGTGTGCGGGGAGAATCTACGGAATCGCGATGTTCGGGTCCACCACCGATTCAGCCGTTCGCCAACGCGGGCGAGCGAGGATTCGCGTCCGGCGCGGATCTCTTCACGAAACGTCTTGAGGTCGGCGTCGGTTCGGACGAGTATTTGCGCGGCTTCGACCCTGGGGACGTGCATGTTAAAGCGATTCACCTGCGTGTTTGTGTCGTTACTGGTGTGCGGGAGCACGTGGGCGCAGGAGCCCGCGCCTTTGCTCGCGGCCATATTCTCGGATCACGCGGTACTGCAGCGGGATCGGCCCATCGAAGTGTGGGGACACGCGCAGCCCGGCGAGCAGGTCACCGTGGTGTTCGACAATGACACGCGCAAGGCGCAAGCCGATGGCAGCGGCGCCTGGGCCGTCACGCTGCCGGCGCTCCGCAGCGGCGGCACGCACACGCTCACGGCGCGCACCGCGACGCGTTCGCAAACGGTAAAGGATCTGCTGATCGGCGACGTGTGGCTGTGCTCTGGCCAGTCGAACATGGAGTTCAAGGTGCGCAATGCGCTCAATGCCGGGTGGGAAGCATCGCATTCCGCCGACAACCAGGTTCGCCACGTCGAAATTCCGCAGGAGGCCGCGCTCACGCCGCGCGCGGATTTTCCGAATCCGCTGCAGTGGAAGGTGGCAGGGCCCGACACCACGCCGGGTTTTTCGGCGGTTTGCTACTACTTCGCACGCGAGCTGAAGCGCACCGCCAGCGCCAATGTGCCGCAGGGGATGATCCATGCCTCGTGGGGCGGCACGCGCATCGAGACCTGGTTGTCGAAGGACGCGCTGCGCCAGCTGGGTGCCGATGATGCCAAGCTGGACTTGTTAGGGCGTTACGCCGCCGACCGCACCGCCGGCTCGGCCGAGTGGGGCCGCGAGCTGCAGAAGTGGTGGAGCACGCTGCCCGCGCATCGTGGCGAAGAACCCTGGAGCACGGGCAAGAACACCGGCACCTGGACGCCTGCGCCCGCCAGGCTCACCGCGTGGGAAGATTGGGGCGTGCCCGCGCTCGCGGAGTATGACGGCGTGATGTGGTATCGCGCGTCGGTAAAGCTCACCGCGGCGCAGGCGAAGCAGCCCGCGAAGATTTCCCTGGGCGTCATCGACGATGTCGACGTAGTGTGGGTCAACGGCCAGCCGTTTGCCTCCGGATTCGGTGCCGCCGAGCGCAGCTACGAGGTGCCGGCGAAATTGCTCAAGGCCGGCGACAACGTCGTGGTGGTCAATGTGTTCGACATGTGGGGCAGCGGCGGCCTGCACGGCGATGCCGGGCAATTCGCGCTGCGTTTCGCCGATGGATCGAGCGTGCCGCTGGCATCGTGGGAATACCAGCCGCCCAAGAGCAAGGTCTACAGTCCGCGCGCGCCGTGGGAGCCGATCGCCGGCGTCAACATCCTCTACAACGGCATGATCGCGCCACTCGGAAAATTCGGGCTGCGCGGTGTGGCCTGGTACCAGGGAGAAGCCAATGCCGGCCTCGAGGATGCGCGGCGTTACCAGAAGCAGTTGCAGATGTTGTTCACCGACTGGCGCCGGCAGTTCGACAATGCCCTGCCGTTCTTCGTGGTGCAGCTCGCGAACTTCAACCAGTTCGCGAGCACGCCGGTAGATAGCGGATGGGCGCGGCTGCGTGATGCGCAGCGGCGGGCGGTGAGCGAGGATGGAAACGCCGGGCTGGCGGTGACCATCGACATCGGCAATCGCGACGACATCCATCCGACCAACAAGCTGGATGTGGGCAAGCGCCTGGCGCGCGCCGCGCGGCATGTGACGTTTGGTGACCGGGGCTCGGCATCGGGTGCGGCGCCGAAGGATGCAAAGCGTGCAGTCGGCGGCGTCGATGTCACGCTGGGTGATTTCGACGGCCAACTACTCGTGATCGGCGCGAAGGATCCTGCCGGGTTCGAGCTGTGCGGTGAAAGCCAGGCGAGTTGCCACTTCGTGCGGGCGCAACTCGGCGAGGGTGGGACGGTGCGGCTGGAAGATCCGGCGCCGGAGAAGGCGACGCGCGTGCGTTTCTGCTGGGCGGATGCGCCACTGTGCAATCTTTACGACACGACGGGGTTGCCCGTGGGGCCGTTCGAGATCGAGGTTCAGTAGCCGTCCAACACCGGCTTCAATACTTCCGTCACCCAATCCATGAACACGCGCACGCGCTTCGGCAGGTTGCGCCGATGCGCATACAGCAATGACACGGGCATGGGTTCGGGCCGCAGTTGCGGCAACACTTCGACCAGGTCGCCGCGCTCGAGGTCCTCGCGTACGCCGATCACCGGCGCCTGGATCAAGCCGAGTCCGGCCAGGCATGCCGCGTGATACGCGTCGGTGGAGTTCACGACGATCGGCCCGGGCATTGCGAATGGTTTGTAGCCGCCATCCACCGGGTATTCGAAACCTTCGCTGCGGCTGCCGAGCACACTGACGTAGTGCACCAGGTCGTGCCTGGCGAGGTCCTCGAGCGTGCGCGGCGTGCCGCGGCGCTTCAGGTAGTCGGGACTCGCGACGTTGATGAACTCGAGCTGCCCGATGAGCCGCGCGATCAGCTGCGGATCGCGCGGCGCGCCGACACGCAGCACGCAATCGAAACCCTCCTGCACGGCATCGACCAGCCGGTCGGTGGTGCTCAGCTCGAACTCGATCTGCGGATGCGCCTTCAGGAATTCCGGCAGCGCCGGAATGATGTACGAGCGCGCCAGCCGGCTCGGCATGTCGACACGCAGGCGCCCGCGCAGCGCCTCGCCGCTGCGCTGGAACATCGCCTGCAGGTTGTCGAAGTCGCCTAACAACTCCCGGCAGCGGTCGTAGTACGCCTGGCCATCGAGCGTCATCTGCACCTTGCGCGTGGTGCGGTGGAGCAATCGCGTGCCCAGCGAGGTCTCCAGTTGCTGGACGGCCTGCGACACCGTCGCCTTCAACATTCCGAGGCTCTCGGCCGCGCGCGTGAAACTGGTCTGCTCGGCCACCCGCATGAAGACCTGCATCGATTCGAGGGTGTTCATGAGGATTGTTCATATCACATGAACAGTCGTTGGAAAACTGGTGGGTTTATCAATGAATGACAGGCCAATAAGCTGGGAGTCAACGCAAATCGCTTCTTCAGGAGATTCCCATGCCTGCCTCAAGACCCATCGCCATCGTGACCGGCGGCAGCCGCGGATTGGGCCGCAGCACGGTCATCGCCCTGGCGAGACACGGCGTCGATTCCATCTTCACGTACCACTCGAATGCGGCGGAAGCACAGAAGGTCGAGGCGCTGGTGCGCGAGGCCGGTGGCCGTGCCGCCGCCATCCAGCTCGACACGGGCAATGTCGGCGGCTTTGACGCCTTCGTCGGCCGCGTGCGCGACGCGCTGCAGCAGTTCGGCACCGACCGCTTCGACTACCTGGTCAACAATGCCGGTACCTCGCACAACAAGCTGATCGCGGAGACCACCGAGGAGGAACTCGACGCGATCTACAACGTGCACTTCAAGGGCGTGTTCTTTCTCACGCAGAAGCTGCTGCCGCTGATCCGTGACGGCGGGCGCATCGTGAACCTGTCGAGTGGGCTCACGCGCTTCTCGCATCCTGGCCGCGCGACGTACGCCTCGATGAAAGGCGCGATCGAAGTGTTGACGCGCTACCTGGCCAAGGAACTGGGCGCGCGTGGCATCGCGGTGAACACCGTCGCGCCGGGCGCCATCGCCACCGACTTCAGCGGCGGCGGCGTGCGCGACAACCCCGAGATCAACAAAGCCGTCGCCTCGATGACCGCGCTCGGGCGCGTCGGCCAGCCCGACGACATCGGCCCGATGATCGCCTCCTTGTTAGGCCGCGAGAACCGGTGGATCAACGCACAACGGATCGAAGCATCCGGCGGCATGTACCTTTAAAGGAGATCCCCATGCCCTTCGTCAACTTCAAGTTTCCGGAAGCCGCGATGAGCCGCGCACAGAAGGAAGAGCTCGTGCACCGGACCACCAACATGCTGGTCGAGTATTTCGGCGAGCCAGCCCGCGCGCACACCATGGTGCTGATCGAAGACGTGCCCGATGGCGGCTACGCGCGAGCGGACCAGGTGTTCATCTTGCCCGAGGCGTATCGCGCCAAGTAGCTAGGCCATCGGCCCACCTGTTCAGACCGGGCGAAGCTGCTCCGCGAGTGACCGGGTCTTCTCCGTCTTCACATCGCCGGTGTGCTGCGTCGATTTCTTCTCGATGAGCAGGATGTGGCACTCGGTGAGCGCCGAGGCGACGGCGGTGGGAGAGGTGACTGGGGGCATGCGATTCTCCTCGACGATGCGCGCATTGGCGCCCTATGTTTCCTGCGGTCCATGCCGCCGAAACATGCACCAC
>Ga0164241_10002406_pt1 | contig 20472 bp, 19 predicted proteins | sample OricomyardsoilBY_FD_108780 | JGI IMG/M metagenome (GOLD analysis project Ga0164241, IMG submission 108780) | Backyard soil microbial communities from Emeryville, California, USA - Original compost - Back yard soil (BY) | ecosystem: Environmental > Terrestrial > Soil > Unclassified | place: USA... | reverse complement strand
GTAAGGACGATCAGGCTTTGGAGACTTCGGGGTTGGCTTGGGCGATGGGTTGTTTGCCGGCGAGGAAGCGCGTGAGGTTTTCTACGGCGCACGAAGCCTGACGTTGAACGCTCTCGTGGGTGCGGCTGCCGATGTGCGGCGTGAGCACGGTGCCGGGAAGGCCGAGGAGCGGGTGGTCGGCGGGCGGTGGCTCCTGGTCGAGGACGTCGGCGCCGTAGCGGACATTGCCGGCCTTGATGGCTTCGACGAGCGGCGCGAGTTCGAGGAGTTCCCCACGGCCGGTATTGACGATGACGCAGCCGGGTTTGAGCGAGGCGATGCGGGCGGCGTTGATGAGACCCTTGGTTTTTTCGGTGAGCTTGGTGTGCATCGAAACGAAGTCGGCCTGCTTGAGTCCCTCGTCGAGATCTTCGACGCGCTCGATGTCATACCAGCGGGCGAAATCTTCCTCCCAGTAGTTCGCGAAAACGAGGACCTTGAGGCCGAAGGCGCGGGCGCGGATGGCGACCTCTTTCGAGATGCGGCCGAGGCCGACGAGGAGAAGCGTTTTGCCGCAAAGTTCGTTGCCGGTGATGCGGGTCCAGCGACCGGCGGCGACGTGGTTGGCCTCGACGACGAGGTTGCGCACGACGGCGAGGAGGAGGGCGAACGTGTGCTCGGCGACCGTGGTGTGATTGACGCCGGGGGTGAAGAGGACGGGGACCTTGAGATCGGTGGCGGCTTTGACGTCGATCTTGTCGAGGCCGATGCCGTATTTGGAAATCACCTTCAGGCGCGGGAGGGATTTTTGGATGACCGTGCGGGTGAGGGCGTCGTCGCCGCATAAGTAGGCGTCGAACTGGCCGGCGAGCTCCAGCATACGCGATTCCGGAAGCGGTCCGCGCTCGCGGACGATTTCGAAGCCGGCCGCCGCGAGCATGTCGTGGTGGATGCCGGGCGTATCTTGGAACGAAGTGGTCGTTAAAAGGACACGTGTCATAATAGGGGTGGAAGACCAAACAAAGCGCAGGGAGTTAGAAAAGACAAAAGCGGATTTCGGTCTCTCGTGTGGCTGCGAAAAACGGAGGACATTCCTTTGGCACGCAAGGAAATGACCGGTGCGGAAGCGACGGCGGCGGCGGACGGGCGAATTCAAGGCTTTCGCCCGGAGCGCGGCGGGTTTTGTGTGAGCGCTCACTTATGAAGGCTTCTGCGGCGTTTTCGGTACCCACGGCTCAACTACAGCGGCAGCTCGGTGCGCGCGTCGCGACATCGGAGGATGCGCGTTTCGCGGCGTCGTTCGACGGGAGCAAGCTCTCGTTTTTACCGGCGGCGGTGGTCTTCCCGCGCAAGGAGACGGATATCGGCGTGGTCTTGAAACTCGCCAACGTTCACGGCGTGCCGGTGACCGTGCGCGGCGGGGGGACGTCGTTGACGGGATCCGGTTCGCCGTTGCGGGGCGGCTGGGTGATCGACATCTCGAAGTGGCAGAAAATCGCAGTCGATGCCGAGGCCGGCATGGCGACGGTGCAGCCGGGCGCGAAGGTCGCGGAGGTGCATGCGGCGGTGGAAGCGGCGGGCTGGTTTTACCCGCCCGATCCGGCATCGAAACAGTACTCGACGATCGGCGGAAACATCGCGTGCAACGCCGGCGGGATGCATGGCGGGCGTTATGGTGTGACGCGGGATTTCGTGCTGGCGCTGAAAGGGTTTTTGCCGACGGGCGAGTACGTGCGCTGGGGCACACCGACGAAAAAATTCTCGGCGGGATTTAATCTGCGCGATCTGTGGATCGGGAGCGAAGGGATGCTCGGCGTGATCACGGAGGCGACGTTGAAACTGATCCCGTTGCCGCCGGCGCGGTGGACGTTGCTGGCGTCTTTTGCGGACGAGATCGACGCGTTTCGCGCGGTGAAGGCGCTGTTCGCGCAGCGCGTGCAGCCGGCGATCTGCGAGTTTCTCGATCGCTACAGTGTGAGCTGCGCGGAGGCTAAAACAGGGAAAACTGTTTTCGAAGGGCAGGCGGGGAAACCGGTGATGCTCATCGAGCTGGCGGGCACGCCGAGCGAAGTGGCCGATCAAAAGATCGTGGTGCTGGCGTGGGCGAAAGAATTCACGGCGGCATTTCGCGAAGCGCGGGACCGTGCCGAGGCGGCGGAGCTGTGGGATGTGCGGCGCAAGTGCTCGGGCGCGATGTTCGCGCTGGGCGATGCGAAGTTGAACGAGGACATCGTGGTGCCGCTGCGCAGCTACGAGAAGTTCGCGGTGTTTCTGGACAAGCTGCGGCGCAAATCGAAGCTGCCGATCCCGACCTTCGGGCATCTCGGCGATGGAAATCTCCACGTGAACATCATGTATCACCGCGACAACGACGCGGAGTACCGGCGGGCGGAGAAAGCGGTCGGCGAGCTCATGAAGGGCGTGGTCGAGTTGGGCGGCGCGATCTCGGGCGAGCATGGAATCGGTCTGGCGAAATCGCCGTTTCTGCGGCTGCAGCATTCGCCCGCGGAGATCAAGGCGATGCAGGCCGTGAAAGCGGCGCTCGATCCGAACGGGATTTTGAACCCGGGAAAAATGTTCGAGGTATTCAAAGTCTGGGAACACCCACGTTTGAAGATCGAGCTGCCGTGGGATCACAAGTGAGCGCGTCGGAGCGCGGCGCAGGCGGCGTGGATGCGGCGCGATTTTGGGAGGACGCGCCCGCGCTGGGATTTGATCTCGGCGAGACGCTGGTGACGTATCGCGACACACCGCTGAGCTGGACCGATCTTTACGGAAAGGCGTTGAGGAGTGTGGCCGCCGCGGTGGGGCGCGAGTTGAGCGAGGCGGCGATCCGCGGGGCCGAGGCCATTTTGGCGCGCAACAATACGCGGCTGCATCCGCGCACGCGTGAGATTCCGGCTGATGTTATTTTCGGAGAAATTCTCGCGAGCTGGTCGTGGCCGCGATCGCTGCTGGCGGACGTGGCCGGGGTGTTTTTTGGATTTTTCCAACAACGGCTGAGCGTGTACCCGGAGACGCTCGCCGTGCTTCGCGCGTTGAAGGCGCGAAGCGTGCGGATCGGTGTGCTCACCGATGTGCCGTATGGAATGCCGCGGCATCTGGTGGAGCGCGATCTCGCGGAGGCGGGTCTGCGAGAATACGTGGACGTGCTGCTGACATCGGTCGATGTCGGCCACCGCAAGCCCGCGCCGGAAGGGTTTCGCCGATTGGCGGAGACGCTGGGGGTGGCTGTTGAAAAACTGATTTACGTGGGCAACGAGCCCAAAGACATCACCGGTTCGAAGGCGGCGGGAGCGCGGGCGGTTTTGATCGCGCGGCGCGATGGAGATGCGAGTGAGGAGTACGGGCAAGATGCGACGATTCGCTCACTATCAGAACTCACAGAGCTGCGCTGAAATCGCGCGGAAATCACGCACGACAGGCGTTTCGGTCAGGGAAGTTGATCCAGCTTTTTCAGCAATTCGCCGACGATGTGGTCGCAGAGAATGCTGGCGGGCTGGCCGCCTTGATTGCAGGTCACCAGAATGGCGAAGTCGCGCTCGGGGGCGATCCACGTGGTGCAGAACCAGAGCGTATTGCTTCCGCTGTGAGTGAGGACTTTCCCGCGATCGCCCGCTTTCGCGCCTTTGGCCCACGGTCTTTCGAGGACCATCCATCCCGCCATGTAGTGGTGGTCGTCGCCTGCATCGGGCGCGTGCAGATGGGAAAACGATTCGGCCTTGAGCAGGTGCGTTTCCCGGTGGGGATTCGCGGCGTCGCCACGGAGATGAAGGGCGATGAAACGCGACCAATCGGAGATCGACATGTGGATCGTTCCGGCGGGACCGATCGCCGGAGGATTGTCGGCGAGAGGTCCGGGAGGCATGGGAAGACCGCCGGCGGTGTGACCGAGCGGCTGGTCGATTTTACCGGGCGTGCCGGGCGGGCCGAATCCCGCGGTGGTGATTCCGAGCGGTGAAAAAACGCGCGTCTGCATCAGGTCTTCCCACGACTGACCGGTGACGATCTCCGCCATCGCGCCGGCGAGTGCGTATCCGGCATTTGAATAAGTGTAGCGCGTGCCCGGAGCGGATTCGGGTGGGGTGGTGAGCACGTCGCGCGCGAGCTCGACGCGTTGCCCGGTGGGTGTTCCGGCGTTCAACCGCAGTCGCAACCGAAGTCCCGCCCCGAGGTTTGCAGGCGCACCTGCGCGGTGACGGAGCAATTGGTCCAACGTGACCTGCTTCCTCTCGTCTTTGAGCGCGGGGACTTTTTCCGCAAAAATATCGCCGATGGTGGTGTTCCAACTCAGGCGGCCTTCTTCGACGAGCAGCGCCAGCAACGTCGCGGTCATGGCTTTCGTGTCGGAGCCGAGATGGAAACGGTCGTCGATTTGGATGAGCGCGGGCTCGCCGGCTTTGCGAACGCCGGTCACGCCGCGCGCGACGACGGTGTCTCCTCTAAGAATCAGCGCGGCAACGCCGGGAACGGATGAGTTTTCGCAGAGAGCGGTGAGCGTGGGACCGAGGTCTTCAGGCGCGCGGTTGGCGGGAGCCGCGACGCTTTCGGTTTTGTTTTGAGATCCGGCGAAGAGCGCCGGACAGGACAGCAGAAAAACAAGGAACGCCGGCGCGCGTAGAGGCATTCGGAAACGCTGCGAAATGCGGACAGGGCTTTCCAGCGCATTTGCAAAATGGGTAGCGACTCGTTCTTTGCGCGCCATGTCGCATCTTTTTGAGCCGCTCACGATCAAGTCCATTACGCTCCGCAATCGCATCGGGGTTTCGCCGATGTGCATGTATTCGTCGGAGGACGGCGTGGCGACGGACTGGCATCTGGTGCATCTCGGCGCGCGGGCAACCGGTGGGGCTGGACTCATCATCGCGGAAGCATCCGCGGTTTCGCCGGAAGGGCGAATCTCGCCGGGGGATGCGGGGATCTGGGCGGACAAGCAGGTCGAGCCGCTGGCGCGGATCACGCGCTTCATCAAAGCGCACGGCGGAGTCGCCGGTATCCAGATTGCTCATGCGGGGCGGAAGGCGAGCGCGTCGCGGCCGTGGGAAGGCGGCGGGCATCTGGCGGACGACGCGGGCGGCTGGCCGGTGGTGGGGCCGAGCGCGGTGGCCTTCGGAGGTAATTTAGACAAAGTACCGCATGCGTTGACGGCGGAAGAGATCAAAGGCGTGCAGGCGGATTTCGTCGCGGCGGCGAAACGGTCGCTGAATGCTGGATACGAGTGGCTGGAAGTGCACGCGGCGCACGGTTACCTGCTGCATCAGTTTTTGTCGCCGCTTTCGAATGCGCGCGTGGATGAGTACGGCGGGCTGTTTGAGAATCGCATCCGGTTTCTCATGGAAACGGTGCGCGCGGTGCGGGCGGTCTGGCCGGAGAAGTTGCCGCTGACTGTGCGCCTTTCGTGCACGGACTGGGTGGCGGGAGGCTGGAACATCGAGGAAAGCGTGGAGCTCGCGAAGCGGCTTAAAACGGAAGGCGTCGATTTGATCGATTGCTCGACGGGAGGCGGCGCGCATGGGGCGAAGATTCCGACGGGGCCGGGTTATCAGGTGAAGTTTGCGGAGCGGATCAAACGCGAGGCCGGAATCGCGACGGCGGCGGTGGGGATGATCACGGAGCCGGCGCAGGCGGATGAAATCGTGCGGTCGGGTCAGGCGGATGTGGTGTTGTTTGCGCGCGAGTCGTTGCGCGATCCGAACTGGCCGCTGCATGCGGCGAAGGCGCTCGGGCGGACGGGGGCGGTGAATCCGCCGATCCAATACGCGCGGGCGTTTTGAGTGGGCTAAAACATCGGAAACTTTTGCACGGAAGATAACGAAGGGAACGAAGAGGCTGTTCCGCATCGACGCCCCGAGTGCCTTTGTTGTCTTGATTCTCCTTGGAGAGACGCTGAAAAACTCGGGGACGGATTTTTCGCAGGAGGTAACGAAGAGCGAAGACCACAAGGCCTCGCGCGAGCCCTACGGGCAGCGTTTGGGTTTGCGACGGAGGGCGGGGCGGTGAGCGTTGCGTGATTGATGAATACTTCCGATTCCGCGCGTCGTCCGATCAAAGCTCGCGATACGAAATGGGCGGCGTCCATCGCGGCGGCGCTGGCGCGGAGCGGGGTGAAGCCGAATGCGATCTCGGTTTTCAGCGCGGTGTTTGCGGGCGGCGCGGGAATGGCGCTGGCGTTCACGCCGCAGGTGTCGCCGGCGAGCGCGGCGGGGTTGTTTGCGGTCGGGGCGCTGGGGATTCAGCTGCGGCTGCTCTGTAATTTATTCGACGGGATGGTGGCGATCGAGGGCGGTTTTAAAACGAAGTCGGGCGAAGTTTTTAACGAGCTGCCGGATCGGTTCGCGGATGCGTTTATCCTCGTGGGCGCGGGGTTTGCGGCGGGGAGATGCGCGCATGGGCTGACGCTCGGGTGGGTGGCGGCGTTGCTCGCGGTGGGGACGGCTTATGTGCGGGCGCTCGGGGCGGCGGCGGGAGCGGGGCAATGTTTTCTGGGGCCGATGGCGAAGCAGCATCGCATGGCGACGATGACCGTCGCGGCGGTCGGCGCAGCGGTGGCGGGTTTTTTTGGATACAGCGCGGCGGTGATGTTCGTGGCGCTGGCGGTCGTGGCGGTCGGCGGGGCGATCACGGTGGCGCGGCGGACGCGCTGGGTCGTGCGCGCGCTTGAGGCGAAGCCTTGAGCGCGGCGGGCGTTTTTTTAATCGCCGGCTTCTTCCGTGGCGGTGGCAGCGGCGGGAATGGGCGGCCGCGCGTGCTGACTGATGGCGTGGCCGTCTTCGGCGCAAAGGCTGCGGAAGACCAGCGAGGAGAGGATGGTGAGACCGCCGAGGACGATGATCGCGTGATGGAGGCCGGTGACGAAGCGGGCGGTGTCGGTCTGGCTGACGTTGGTTAAAAACCAGGCGGCGACGAGCGAGGCGGCGGCGACGCCGAAGCTGAGGGACATCTGTTGGACGGTGCTGGCGATGCTGCCGGCTTTGCTGGTGTCGCGGTCGCCGATGTCGGCGTAGGCGAGGGAGTTTACGCTCGTGAATTGGAGGGACGCGAAGAAGCCCTGGGTGAAGCTCAGCAAAAGGATGAGCAAGACGGGGGTTTCGGCGGTGATGAACGAGAAGGACATCATCGTGAGACCGAGGAGGAGCGTGTTGGCGGCGAGCACGGTGCGGTAGCCGAAGCGGGCGAGGATGCGGCGGCTCGCGAGTTTCATGGCGATGGCGGCGGCGGCCGAAGGCATCGTGAGCAAGCCGGCCTGCCAGGGCGCGTAGCCGAGACCGATTTGGTAGAGCAGCGGGAGAAGAAAAGGCATGCCGCCGAAACCGAGGCGGGTGATGAAACCGCCGACGACGGAGATGCGGAAGGTGCGCGTTTTAAAAAGGCGCAGTTGGAGGACGGGCGCGGGATCGCGGCGTGCGTGCCAGCCGTAGAACGCGAGCAAGGTGAGCGCGACGAGCGCGAGGAGAGAAAGCGGGCCGATGGGCCAGCGGTGTTCGCCGAAGATTTCGAGGACGTAGGAGAGCAGTGCGATGCCGCAGCTGAAAAGCAGGAAGCCGGTGCGGTCGAGCGGCGCGACGTGTTCGTCGCGGAAATCGGGCATGTGTTTTCGGGTGAGCCAGAGACCGAGAAGACCGAAGGGAAGGTTGACGAAAAAGATGAAACGCCAGGAAACCCAGTTCACGATGAGGCCGCCGGTGAACGGGCCGAGCAGCGGGCCGATGAGCGCGGGGATGATGACGTAGTTCATCGCGGTGAGCATCTCGGAGCGCGGGAAACTGCGGAGCATGGCGAGGCGGCCAATGGGCGTCATCATGGCGCCGCCGATGCCTTGAAGGACGCGGGAGGCGACGAGCATGTGAATGTTCACCGACAAACCGCACAGGAGGGAGCCGAGCGTGAAGAGCGCGATGGCGACCATGAAGACGCGCCGGGTGCCGAAGCGATCCGCCATCCAGCCGCTGATGGGGATGAAGACGGCGAGGCTCAAGGTGTAGCTCGTGAGGACGGCTTTGATGCTGAGCGGCGCGACACCGAGGCTGGCCGACATGGTGGGCACGGCGGTGTTGATGATGGTGGCGTCGAGATTCTCCATGAACAGCGCCACCGCGACCAGCCAAGGGAGGACGAGGCGGTTGGAAAACGGGCGGACGGGCGTGTTGATGACGACGGCGGCGGACATGGAACCCGGCACTTTGCGTGGACATGTCCACGGAGCAAATACAAGCGCGGGAGGGGCGGGCGCGACGATGACCGCGTGGGGATGAGCGAGTTTGGATTTGCGCGAAGACGCGGCGCCGGGAAGCTGGCGGGCTTTACGACGGGACAACCCACGCATGCTTTCCAAATACCTGATTATCGGATTGGTCCGGACGTTGACGGGAGTGCGCGCACGCTGGCGGGAAGGCGCGGAGCCGTCGCTCGCGCAGCGGATTTATTTCGCGAATCACACGAGCAATCTCGATGCGGTCGTGATCTGGGCGTCGTTGCCGACGGAGCTGCGCAGGAAAACGCGGCCCGTGGCGGCGCACGATTATTGGACGAAGGGAATCGTGCGGCCGTATCTGGCGAAGCATGTGTTCAACGTGGTGCTCATCGAGCGGAAGAACGTGACGGTTAAAAACAACCCGTTGACGCCGATGCTGGCGGCACTCGATGCGGGGAGTTCGTTGATTATTTTTCCCGAAGGCGGGCGCATGGCGGGCGGCGGGCTGGGAGAGTTCAAGAGCGGTATTCATCACCTCGCGACAAAACGTCCGGGCGTGGAGTTGGTCCCGGTGTGGATCGACAACGTGAACCGCGTGCTGCCCAAAGGGGAATTTCTCCCGGTGCCGATGCTTGGGAGCGTGACGATCGGCGCGCCGATGACGCTGCTCGCGGAGGAAACGAAGGACGGCTTTTTGACGCGGGCGCGGACGGCGCTGGCTGAACTGGGAGGGATCGAATCATGAACGTGGATACGGGACTGACAGCGATGAAAGCCGATCCGCATTTCCTCTGGCTCGGGGCGGGTGTGGGCGGCGTGCTGGTGGTGGCGTCGATCATCGGCGCGGTTCTAGCGGCCACGGTGACGACCGAAAAAGGGAAGGGGACGGTGGCGAATCTGAATGCGCGGACGCGGGCGTGGTGGATCATGGTCCTCGTTTTCGGCGGTGCGCTGATGGGCGGGCGGATGACCGTGGTGGTTTTATTCGGGCTGTTGTCGTGGCTGGGATTGCGCGAATTTCTGACGCTCACGCCGACGCGGCGCGGGGATCACCGGGCGTTGTTCTGGGCGTTTTTCGTGATCACGCCGGCGCAGTATTATTTTGTGGGCGTGGAGTGGTACGGGATGTTTTCGATCTTCGTGCCGGTGTGGGCGTTTCTCTTTTTGCCGGTGCGCGCGGCGATGGCGGGCGACTGCGATCACTTCCTTGAACGCGCGTCGAAGACGCAGTGGGGGCTCATGGCGTGCGTGTACTGCCTGAGCTACGCGCCGGCGTTGTTGAGCCTGCCGATCGCGGGCTATGAAGGACACAACGCGAAGCTGTTGGTTTTCCTCGTGGCGATCACGCAGATGAGCGACGTGCTGCAATACGTGTGGGGCAAATCGATCGGCCGGCATAAAGTCGCGCCGAAGGTGAGTCCGGGCAAAACATGGGAAGGACTGATCGGAGGGGTGCTGACGGCGAGCGCACTCGGCGCGAGTTTATGGTGGGCGACGCCCTTCAAACCGTGGCAGGCCGGGCTGATCGCGCTGGCGATCACGATCGCGGGATTTTTCGGCGGGCTGGTCATGTCGGCGATCAAGCGCGATCGCGGCGTGAAGGACTACGGCGTGCTGATCGAAGGGCATGGCGGAGTGATGGACCGGATGGACTCGCTGGTCTTCGCAGCCCCGGTGTTTTTCCACATCGTGCGGTTTTGGTGGACGTGATGGCAGCGGCACAACCGGTGAAAATTTTTCCGCGGGAGTGTCCAAAATGGGCGGAATCATTCGTTGATTTTGAGGACAACCGATTCTGTTTTCGCTGAGTCCCCCTTTTTCGATGTCTGAACCCTCCGCTGATTTTATTCTGGAAAAACTTGCCGCGCTGCAGACGGAGCTGGTGGAGCGCGCGTATGAACTCGAACGGCAAGGCCGGGTGGATGCGGCGGACGAGGCGGTGACCGCCTCGACGCGTGTGGGTGAGCTGCGGGCGGAGCTGGCCGGCGCCGCGGTCTGAGGCGGGCGTGGAGAGGGGGCGCCGTGCTTCAGCGGAGGGCGGACGTAGTGGCGGAGCGGATTCACGACGTCGCCGGCAGAAAGAAGAACAGCAGCGAGATGATCAGGTAAACGGAGAGGAGCTGAACGCCCTCCATCCAGTTGCTTTCGCCGTCGCCGCTGATGACGACGACGGTCCAGACGGCCATGCCGAGTGCGGCGATTTCGGGCAGGGAGAATTCGAGGTTCATCGGCTGGCCGAAGACATACGAGGCGAACACGAGCACGGGCGTCACGAAGAGCGCGATCTGGAGGCTCGAGCCGATGGCGATGCCGAGGCTGAGATCCATTTTGTTTTTCAACGCGAGGACGACGGCGGTGGAGTGTTCGGCGGCGTTGCCCACGAGGGCGACGACGATCACGCCGACGAAGACTTCGGTGAGGCCGAGCTGTTCGCGCGCGGCCTCGATGGAGCCCACGAGGAATTCGCTGAGGATGGCGACGAGCACGGTGACGGAGGCCAGGACGATCACGGACTTTCGGAGGCTCCAGGCGTTTTCGTTTTCTTCCGCTGACGGCTGCGCGCTGGCGTCGTGCGCGGTCTCTGTCGTGAACAGGTCGCGATGAGTGATGAGGGAAAAGACGAGCCAGCAGATGTAGGTGAAAAATAATACAGCGGCGATGGCGACGGAGAGGGTTTGTTCGGTTTCCGGGCTCCAGCCGGACGGCAGGCGGTCGGCGGAGTGGTGGAAAATCGTGGGGATGATCAGGGCCATCGCGGCGAGGCTGAGCGACGTGGCGGCGTTGCGCGCGGCGGTCTGGTTGAAGCGCTGCACGGGGAAACGAATCCCACCGGCGAGGATCGAAGCGCCGAGAACGAGGAGGCTGTTACCGATGATGGAGCCGGTGATCGAGGCTTTGACGACGGAGGTGAGGCCGCGGGAAAGCGCCATCAACGCGATGATCAATTCGGCGGCGTTGCCGAAGGTGGCGTTGAGCAAGCCGCCGATGCCGGGGCCGGTGCGTTCGGCGAGGTGTTCGGTGGCGGTGCCGATCCAGCCGGCGAGCGGGATGACGGCGATGCCGGAAACGATGAAGAGCGCGGTGTCGTTTCGCCACGCGGGCACGAGGCGAAGTGCGAACGCGGCGGGAACCGCGATGAGGAGCACGTCGAGCGGACCGGCCCAGTTGAACAAGCGGCGCACGGGAGAAGCGGTCATGGTTGAAGGAGGGGAGCTTTTCGTTGCGGGAGGTTGTGGAAACGTGCGGGCGGTCTGGCGCGCAATAGTCGGCCGGGGGAAGGCGGGAATGGAAAGGCGGATACGCGAGAGAGCGGCGGAAGTTTAGGGACGTGGCGGCGAAATTCCCATCGGGGGGCTGGCGGGCGGAATCATCGGGCGAGCTCCGTCTTGCCTCGCGCTGGGGTGCGCGGCACGGTGCCGCGGTCGGCGTCGCCGGTGAGGTGACGGGCGGCACTTATTTGTATGAAATACTTTTTCGTTTTTGTCGGCGTGTGTTCGCTGCTGGCGGCGGCGGCCTTTTTTTTGGGCGCGAACAGCGCGATCGAGCGGGTCTTTGCGGCGCTGATTTTCCTGAATGCCTGGATTTGTTTTGGGGTGGGAGCGCTGCTATTTAAAGGAGACGACATTCAGGCCACGGTGATGGCGGCGGACCGGCATAACTGGAATCTCGGGGTCGCGCACTGGAACGAGCGGCGTTATCCGGAAGTGTCCCACGCGATGCCGGATGAAGAGCAGATGTCTTACCGGCGGCCCTACAAACCGGGAAATCCGGAGGCGAAAGACATCCGGGATCTCTGAGCGCGAAGGTGAGGCCACCTTCCGCATCCGCGCGACACCTCGACAATTTCCCTCTTTCATTGCGATCCTGTTCACGCGTTGCGCGTCGCGTTCGCATGAATTGAGCACCGCGCAGAACACCGCAAAAATCCACGCCGGAGCGGCCATCTCGCCACCCGGAACTTCCTTGGAAAATCCCATTGACGCCCGAAAACGCCCCGCCTTTAACCTCACCCTCTTTCTGACGCCAAGATAGCTCAGTTGGTAGAGCAGAGGACTGAAAATCCTCGTGTCCTCGGTTCGATTCCGAGTCTTGGCACCACTTTTGGGAAACCCGGTTCTCCGCGACGAGAACCGGGTTTTTCTTTTCCCGGTCGCTCGACGCCCCCGCAAGCGTCGCGTCACGGCTCCGTGAAATCGTTCTCGTTCTCTTACTCTTACTCGTACTCGTACTCCGGGTCTTACTCGTTCTCGTCTCTTACGCTTTCTGGTTCTGGTACTCGTCGTGGTTGTTTCCTTCGTGATCCGAAAAGACGGAGTGAAAAGAGAACGAGTAGGAGTAAGAGAACGAGAACGAGGAGGAGAATGAGGAGGAGGGGGTCAGGCACTCAGCAGCGAGCGAAGGTCGGCGAGGGTGAGTTTGGCGGAGACGGCGTCGCTCGCTTCAAAAACGTCGGCGAGGAGGGCGCGTTTCGATTCCTGAAGTTGAAGCACTTTTTCCTCCACGGTGCCGGAGCAGATGAGTTTGTAGCTGGTGACGACTTTGGTCTGGCCGATGCGATGCGCGCGGTCGGTCGCTTGGGCCTCGACGGCGGGATTCCACCACGGGTCAAAATGGACGACGGTGTCGGCGGAGGTGAGGTTGAGGCCGGTGCCGCCGGCTTTGAGCGAGATGAGGAAGACGGGAATGTCGGAGGAGTTGTTGAAACGATCGACCTCGGCCTGGCGGGCTTTCGGCGTCATCGAGCCGTCGAGATACGCGTAGGGGATTTCTTGAGACACGAGTTCGTCGCGGAGAAGGCCGAGCAGCGCGGTGAATTGGGAGAACACGAGGAGGCGATGGCCGTCGTCGATCGATTCGGCGAGGAGCTCGCGGAAGGCGTCGAGCTTGGCGGAGTCGGCGGGATTTTTTGTATTCGATTTTTGGTTTTCGATGCGGGCGCCGGGAAGGAGGCGCGGGTCGCAGCAAACCTGGCGGAGGCGGAGGAGCTGCGTGAGCGTGGCCATGCGGACGGAATTTTCGTTGGCGCCGCTCGCTTCGAGATCGAGGAGGGCGCGCTCGGTTTCTTCCTGGATCTGGCGGTAGAGCGCGGATTGAGCGGAGGAGAGTTCGCAGTAGAGGATTTGCTCGATCTTGGCGGGGAGTTCTGGCGCGACGGTTTTTTTAGTGCGGCGCAAAATGTAGGGCGCGGTCTTGGCGCGGAGACGTTCGTCGAACCAGTTGCGCTCCTCGGCTTTGGTGCCGCTGGGGACCTGATCGATATAGCCGGGCATGAGGACTTCGAAGAGGGAGCGGAGATCGTCGATGCTGTTTTCGAGTGGCGTGCCGGTGAGGAGGAAACGGCCCTGGGCTTGGAGGATGCGGAGCGCCTGCGCGTTTTGGGAGCGACGGTTTTTGAGGTGCTGGGCCTCGTCGGCGATGAGGCAGGCGAAATCGATCTCGGAAAATTTTTCGCGGTCGCGGGCGAGCGTGCCGTACGACGTGATGATGAGATCGTGCGCGGCGAAAGCCTTGGCGTCGGTCAGGCGGCTCGAACCGTGGTGAACGAAGACGCGCAGCTCGGGCGCGAAACGAGCGGCTTCACGGCGCCAGTTTTCCACGAGAGAAGCGGGACAGGCGACGAGGGAAGGCGCGGGGGCGGAGGAAGAGCGGGGAGCGAGTAGTGAGGAGCGAGTAGACGGAGACGGAACGCCGGAAGCGGATGGCGCGGGCTTGGCCGTTGAGGTGTGGGGAGGGTTTTTAAGGGAGGCGAGGAGTGCGAGGGCCTGGAGGGTTTTGCCGAGGCCCATCTCATCGGCGAGAATGCCGCCGAGATTGTGGCGGTGAAGATGCCAGAGCCAGGCGACTCCAATTTTCTGATACGGGCGGAGCAACGCATCGAGGTTGGGTGGCACGGGCGCGGGCGTGAGGGCGGAGAGATTGCGCAGGGCGTTGCTGCGGGCTTTCCAAGCCTCGGGTGGCTGGAAGTGCGGGGCGATTTTTTCGAGGATGCCCTCGGCCTCGATGAGACGCGCGGTGCTGACGCGGTGCGTGCGGCGGGTGGCGCTGCCGACGCCGCCTTCGGTGGAAAGCGCGCGCTGGGCCTCGGCGAGTTTCTGGAGTTGTTCGGGGGCGATCAGGTAGATCTGGCCGTTTTCCTCGACGTAGCCGCGGCTGCCGGAGGCGGCGGAAAGAATTTGATCTTCGGATACGCGGCCGGCGCGGAGGGCGAGGGTGACGTTGTAGCCGCTGCCATTGTCGATGGCGTCGCAGACGATCTCGGCGTGGCGGAAGCGGGCGGTGTTTTTCTCGAAGTTATCGGTGAACTCGGCGTGGAGTTCGTCGCGGAGACGTTCGCCGTGAGTGGCGAGAAAGTTGAGGACCTTGTGGCGATCGCGGAGCCACCATTTGCGGGAGGATGGTTCGAGGACGAAGCCGGCGGTTTTGAAAAGATCGAGCGCGGGCGCGTAGCTCAGGCTTTCGCGGGAGGGCAGGGTGACGGAGAGAAAATGTTCGGAGCCGTCGACGGTCAGCGACGTGACGGGCCCGGCTGCGCGCGGAGCGGAGAAGGAGGCGCGTGCGGGCGCGGGCGACGCGGTGCGGACGGAGCCGGAGCGCGGGACGGAGATGGTGGAGGCGGGGCGGGCTTCGGCGGGCTCGTTGAGATGTTCGCTGACACCGCGGAGACGCTGGCCGAGCCAGAGGAGATTGGTCTGCGGGGTATTGACGAAGGCGAAGACGGGCTGGCCGGAGGCGGCGGTGATGAGCTCGCGAAGTTGAGCGCGGGTAAGCTGGAGAAAGGCGGGCGGTTTTTCGGTGCCGCAGAGGCGCTGGAGAACGGCGAGTGCGGGGAAGAGCGCGGGTTTGGGCGGCGCGCTCAGATCGAGCTCGACCTTCAGTGCGATGGCATCGCGCGGAGCGGCGGCGGCGAGATTGGGCGGCAGGAGCAAACGGAGCATCGGTACAACGTTTGCCCCGCGACGGATGAGGCGAGGCGAAAATCATAGCGGGCGCGGCATTCGTGCGCGGCGATGAATTTGAAACAGTTCCCGGTGATCACCTGGTGGGAAAACGGGTGGCTGCGAATTCGCGATGCGCGTTTCATCGGGCATGCGAAATTGAAAAAGCATCTGGGAATAAACATGACGCGTACTGCTCTTATCCACGTTGGCGATTATTCCGGGTCCGGTCGGACGCGGCGCTCAACGAGTCTTAGCCGAATACGTTATCCTATGAACAAATCCAAAAAAACCTTCCTCGCGTGTGCAGCCATGGCCGGTCTTTACGCCGGAGCCATCACTGCCCAGGCCGCTCCCGCCCGCACTCACAGCGATGAAGCGGGCACAAAAATCACCAAGGTCGCCGACAAGGACAAGGCGAGCTGCAGCGGCAAGGACGGTTGCAGCGGAAAAGATTCCTGCAAAGGCGCGCACGACTGCAAAGGGAAGAACGCGTGCAAAGGACAAGGCGGCTGCAAGTCGGGAGACAACGGGTGCAAGGCGAAGAATTCCTGCAAGGGCAAAGGCGGTTGCTCGACGGCGAAGAAGCCCGAGCCATCCAAGGAAGGCTAAACCGCGATACGCATTCGGACATGGCCAGGCGCGCGTTTTTCGAGACGCTCGCCTGTTTTATTCAGGTCGATGCCGCGTGCCGACGGTCGAAGATCCGAGGCCGAAATTCGGCAGCTCGCTGGAAATCACGATGGATCGCGGCGTAAAGCCGCTCCTACAATTTCGGAAACCTTCTTCGCATGCCTGCCAATTCATTTAACGGATACACGGACTACGGGATCGGACTCGGCCTGCGGGTGCCTCACTACCGGCACATCCTGACGGAGAAACCCACGTGCGCGTGGTTCGAGATCATTTCGGAAAATTTCATGGTCGACGGAGGACGACCGCTGGAGGTGCTCGATTCGATTCTCGAGCAGTATCAGGTGGTCCAGCACGGCGTCTCGATGTACTTCGGGTCGGCGGACAGGCCGGACCGGACGCATCTGAAAAAACTCAAGGCGCTCGTGAAGCGCACGAAGACACCGTGGCTTTCGGATCACCTTTGCTGGGGAAGCGTCGATGGACGTTACACGCACGATTTGCTGCCGATGCCGTACACGCACGAAGCGGCGAAGCGGACGGCGGAGAAGATCAAGTATGTGCGGGATTTTCTGGAGGTGCCGATCTGCGTGGAGAACGTGAGTTCGTACATGGAGTTTCACGCGTCGGAGATGACGGAGTGGGAATTTCTCACCGAAGTGGTGGAGCGCGCGGACTGCGGAATTTTGCTCGATGTGAACAACATCTACGTGTCGTCGAAGAACCACAGCTTCAACCCGTACGACTATGTGAACGCGATCCCGGCGCACCGCGTCGGCCAGATGCATGTCGCGGGACACACGAAGTTCGAGAAGTACATTTTGGATACGCACGACCATCCGGTGCTCGATCCGGTGTGGAAACTCTATGCACACGCGACGAAACGGTGCGGTGTGACGGCGACACTGCTGGAATGGGACGACAAGATTCCGTCGTTCGACGAAGTTCACGCCGAGGCGTTGAAGGCGAACGCGTTTATCGGCGATGCGCGCGCGGCTCAAAATCCGGCGAAGGAAAACGCGGGATCGCGCACGATGGCGGCGGGCGCGCGGGAAGGCGGGCGGGCGTGAAGCGGAAAGCGAAGACGAAGCTTAAGAAGGCGACGGCGCGAATTGGGGAACGCAAGACGGCCGGCGGAGAGGTTGGCGCTCGCAGAAAAAATGCGGGCGCTTCGACGACGCGCGGGCCCGAGCTGGAGCCGCGGGATTTGCTGGAGTGGCAGCGGACGATGTTTGCGGCGGTGACGCGGCCCCTTGCGCCAGGCGATCGCGCGCAGACGAAATGGTTCGATGGCACCTCGTCGGCGCGGGCGGTGGCGAAATTGATCAAGCCGAGTGCAACGCTGCGTCCGTTGGAGCGCGTGGAAATCTACAACCGGATGTATTGGTTTCGTCTGCTGGAGTGCATCGCGACGGATTTTCCCGGGCTGCGCGCGCTGTTGGGAGACGGGCGATTTTGGAAACTGGCGGAGGCGTATTTGAAGGCGTATCCGTCGCGGTCATTCACGTTGAGAAATCTGGGCGCGAAGCTGCCGCGTTTCGTGACGGCGGAGGCGAAATGGACGAAGCCGCATGCGGAGGCGGCGGGCGATCTGGCGCGGTTCGAGTGGGCGCAGATCGTGGCGTTCGACGACGAGCAACTCGCACCGTTGACGAAGAAAAAGCTGGCGACGCTGAATCCGCAGACGCTCCGGTTGCGCGTGCAGCCGTATCTGACGTTGCTCACCTGTCATCATGCGGTGGACGAGTACGTGCTCGCGGTGAAAAGCGACAGCGCGTTGCGCGCCGAGGCGAGCAATGCGGTGACGGAGCGCACGGTTTCGGATGGCGGGAAAGTCGCGCTCGTGCGGGGAAAGCGGATACACATCGTGGTGCATCGCTCTGAGAACCAGCTTTATTACAAACGGCTCGAGGCGGAGGCGGCGCGGCTGCTGCGGGCGCTGATGAGCGGGAAACCATTGCCGGAAGCGTGCGGCGCGGCGTTTGCACGGACCACGTTTTCCCCGGAGGAGCAGGCGGCGAAGATCCAGGCGTGGTTTTCGCTGTGGATGCGGCTCGGGTGGTTGTGCGTGCGGGAGTGACGGGCGACGCGGCGAGGCGCGCGGGTTTCGCGGGTGTAGCCGCGTTCGTGAGAATGCGCGGCCGGCGGCACGACGTGGAGGCCATGCTTTGGCAAGCGCGGCTACGGGAAAGCGGCGACGACGGAAGAATGCGCGTGGGCTGCGGTGAAACGCGGGGAATAAAGTGCGCGGCCGGGGCTCTTATGTGCATGGAATTTTCGAAAAATTACGGGCGGCTCGAGACGGCGGCGGATTATTTGCGTTCGCCGCTGCTGCTGGTGCTGCGCGTGTATTGGGGCTGGCAATTCGCGCAGACGGGTTGGGGGAAGCTGACGCATTTGGAGCGGACGACGGGATTTTTTGAGAGCCTCGGCATCCCGCTGCCGAAGTTGAATGCGATGCTCGCGGGAGGGGTCGAGTGTGTCGGTGGCGCACTGCTTTTGGCGGGACTCGCGTCGCGACTGGTGAGCATTCCCCTGGCCGCGATCATGGTGGTCGCGTACGTGACGGCGGATAACGAGGCGCTGCGGGCGATCTTTAGCGATCCGGAGAAATTTACGTCGGCTGAGCCGTTTATGTTTTTGCTGGTGGCGGTGATCGTGCTGGCGTTTGGGCCGGGCGCGTTTTCGCTGGATCGCGTGCTGCTCAAGAAAACGAACTAAGCGGACGCCAACCGAAAAAATTCCCGCGCTTTTCTCATGGCCGATGTCGATTTCATCCAGCTGGTGGACCGGTTTTACCCGGCGCTCTACCGCTTCGCGCTCAGTCTCGCGCGGAGTGAGGCGGATGCGTGTGACCTGACGCAGCAGACCTTCTACGTGTGGGCGACGAAAGGGCAGGCATTGCGCGACGCGGCCCGGGCGAAGTCGTGGTTGTTCACGACACTTTATCGGGAATTTTTGCGCGGACGCCGGCGGGGCGAGCGCATGACTGCGCTGGATACGGTGGCGGAGTCGGAAGTCGAGCAGGCCAGCCTCGCGCCCGAAGCGGTTTTGTCGATGGACGTCGAGACGGTGGTCGCGGCGTTGAAGGATGTGGACGAGGCGTTTCGAGCGCCGCTGACGTTGTTTTATCTCGAAGAGCTTTCGTATCAGGAAATCGCGGACGTGTTGGAAATCCCCGCCGGGACGGTGATGTCGCGGCTGTCGCGCGGAAAGGCCCAGCTGAGGGCGAAACTGACGGCGGCGAAGACGAATACGGACGGCGGGACGATCGTGAAATTCCCAGAATTTAAAGAAAAGGCCGGTCATGGATAACGAAGAGGCAAAGTTCATTTTGAGGGCTTATCGACCGAGCGGAGTCGATGCGGGCGAAGCGGCGTTTTGCGCGTCGCTCGAGCAGGCGAAGCGTGATCCGGCGCTTGGCGCGTGGTTCGAGCGAGAGCAGGCGCATGACCGCGCGATGACGGAAAAAATGCGCGGGGTGGCGGTGCCGGCGGGGCTGCGCGATGCGATCCTCGCGGGCGGTAAAATGAGTGCGCGTTCAACGCGCGTTTGGTGGAGTCAACCGCGCTGGATGGCGCTGGCAGCGTCGGTGATGTTGCTCATCGGGCTGGCGGTTTCGTGGCCGAGGCTCGCGGCTACGCGCGCTGAAAAACGTTTCGGGGAATTCGCGATGAACGACATGTTACACGTGCCGAGCCACGCGGCGCATGGGCCGGGCATGGGCCAGCTCGCGGCGTTGGTGAGCGATCCGCAGCGCAAACTTGGCGGCGGACTGCCGATCGATTTTGAGGCGTTGCGCGCGAATGGTTGCCGGACGCTGAGCTTCGCAGGGCGCGACGTTCTCGAAGTGTGTTTCACGCGGGACGGTGGCGATTACCACGTGTACGTGATGAAGAAAACCGGCGACATGCGCGCGGTGCGGGAAGGTCCACTATTCGCGCGAGAAGATGGCGCGACGTCGGCGGTGTGGAGCGATGACGCGCATGTCTATGCGCTCGTGGGATCGCGTGGAGCGGAGTCGCTGCGGGCGTTGTTGTAAGAACGGCCGCGTGAGCCGGGCGAGGCGGCTTCGGGAAGCGCTGAAAAACGCCGCATCGAAAATTGAACCGAAGGGAACGAAAAGAACGAAGGCCACCACGACCGCGCGGACTGCAGTTTTTTCCCTCCTTATCTTTTGGCCGAAGTCCGATGGGTTGTGCTCGGGGTGCGGCATTCCGGAGGAGGTCCGTGATCAATTTTGAGTCTCGGATGAGTTGTGGAGAAGCACCTGAATTTGCGGCGCTTTAATTACGCGACGTTCATCCGTGCGCGCGATGGACAGGCGGGAAGGGGCGTGTCAGGAGATTTCCATGACAAGGCCACTTCGATGTTTGCTGACGGCGGGACCGACCCGTGAGCATCTCGATCCGGTGCGTTTTTTAAGCAACGGCTCCAGCGGCCGCATGGGGTACGCGCTGGCGGAGGCGGCGGTGGCGCGCGGCTGGGATGTGGATTTGGTGAGTGGGCCAGTGGCGCTCACGGCGGCGGTCGGCGTGACGGTGCATCGGGTCGTTTCCGCGCAGGAAATGTTTGCGGCGTGCGAGCCCCTGTTTCGGGGGTGCGATCTGTTCATCGCGGTGGCGGCGGTTGCGGATTTCCGGCCGAAGGCGATGGAGGTGCACAAAACCAAAAAGGCGGAGGCGACGCTGCAACTCGAGCTCGAGCCGACGGTGGATATTTTAAGAACGCTGG
>Ga0164241_10002405_pt1 | contig 20472 bp, 16 predicted proteins | sample OricomyardsoilBY_FD_108780 | JGI IMG/M metagenome (GOLD analysis project Ga0164241, IMG submission 108780) | Backyard soil microbial communities from Emeryville, California, USA - Original compost - Back yard soil (BY) | ecosystem: Environmental > Terrestrial > Soil > Unclassified | place: USA... | reverse complement strand
TCGAGCCTCGTCGGCCTCGAACGCGCCTGAATATCTAGGCACAATGCTGTTCAGTTAAGCAATCCGCGTAAGCACTTACGGTCCCGGTCGGTATCATCGTCCCCGCGAAAGCAGTCATCATCCCCGCAGCGGATATCGTCATTCCCGCTTTAGCGGGAATGACGACTAACTGAACAGTATTGTATCTAGGCTCGATCTCCGTCGCCGATGCCGTACTTGGCACGCAGCATATTGAAACGCTCAGTCAAACCTTCGCGATATTTCTCGCCGACATTTCGCCCTCGAGCATAGCTCGCTCTGTAACGTGACGCGAGCGCTGGAAATTCCTGCTCGATGAACGGCAGGTAACGCAGTCTCGCGCTGCGATCCAGGCGCAACGCACACGCGCCAATTCTGGTAGCTCCCGCGGCCGCAACCTGCCGTACCAACTCGTCAAGTGCCGCCGGTTCATCCGTGATCCCCGGCAGTACCGGCATGCAGTTGACGCCGGTTTCGACTCCCGCATCGCGCAGTCTCGCCAGCGCCACCAGCCGGGCATGCGGGGTGGGTGATCGTGGCTCGATGCGCCGCGCCAGCTCGCGATCCACCGTAATGAGTGAGATCTGTACGCGAAGCTCGGACCGTCGCGCGATTCGACCGAGCAGATCGACATCCCGCGTTATGAGCGGACTCTTTGTAATGATCACGATCCTCAATCCCGGATGCTCGGCGAGTACTTCCAGAATCCGTCGCGTCACGCGAAACCGTCGCTCCGCGGGCTGATACGGATCGGTCGCTGATCCGATCAGAATAGTGTCGCCGTGAATCAACCCGAGATACCGCTCCCCACCGGTTCTCAGTGCACGAGCCAGGATCTCTGGCGCGTCACGTTTGACAAAGATCCGTCGCTCGAATGCGAGCCACGGTTCCATGCTCTCGAATTCCGCGGATAGGCGATCCTCCAGCCGGTCTCGATCGGCGGCACGCTCCATCACGTACCTGTGCGCGTATCGCGCATAGCAGTACGTGCAGCCAAACGCGCAACCGACATAGGGATTGATCGACCAGAAATTCATCCCGGTCGCCTCGGGCGCGTTCATCACCGTTCGTGCACGCGTCGCGAAATAGCGGATGTCACCCTGCTCACCCAGCTGAGGGAGCAATTCGAACGAGCGTTCTATTTCCGGAGGGAAGAGAGGGAGCTGGCGACCTGATCGGCTGGCTCGTTGCATTCGTGAGAAGTATACCGAAGATATCCCGAAATACAAAACGATAATCGCCCGATAATCGCCGTAGATTATTGCCGATGACTCCTTCTCACGTCGTAATGCCTCACGTAGTAACGCCGAGCCGAGTGCGGATCGGCTTGCTGCTCCTCTCTCTTGCTGCGTTCGCGCCAGGTGCTGGAGCCCAGTGGACCCAGGTTCAGTCAGGAACCAGCGCTTCCTTTCGTGGGATGAGCGTGGTGAACCGGGATGTCGCCTGGATCAGCGGCACGGGCGGAACGTTCGAAACGACGAGCGATGGCGGAAAGACATGGCAGGCCGGCACTGCGCCGGGTGCGGCGTCCTTTGACTTTCGCGCGGTGCAGGCATTCTCGCTGGACACCGCCGTTCTCATGGTTTCCGCACAGGACACCGGCCTCATCTACCGCACGACGGATCGCGGCAAGAGCTGGAACGTGCAGTACAGAAACGTGGCCAATGGCGTGTTCCTCGATGGGATGGTTTTCCTCGATTCACAGCATGGTTTTGCTGTTGGCGATCCGATGGATGGTCACTTTGTACTCCTGGAGACTCGGGACGGGGGCCAGCGCTGGACGCAGATTCCGGCGGCTGGACTTCCCGCGTCGCTCCCGGGCGAGGGTGCCTTCGCGGCGAGCGGTACTTCCCTCGCTGCTTGTGGTCGGAGCGATATCTGGCTCGGCACCGGCGGTGCGGCGACGGCGAGAGTCTTTCATTCCTCGGATGGGGGAAAGAATTGGTCGGTCGCGTCCACTCCCATAAGCGCTGGACTTGCGCCGGCCGGGATCTTTTCGCTCGCCTGCCGCGACGCCAAACATCTGATTGCGGTTGGCGGCAACTATAGCAAACCCGATCCAGGGCAGGTTACGGTCGCGATCAGCGACGACGGAGGAGCAACTTGGTCAGCTTCGAGACCCGACTCTGCAACGGCATTTCTGTCTGGAGTCAGTTACCTGAAAACAGCCGGGATTCCTGGCGCGGTGCTCGCGGTTGGGACCGAAGGAAGTGCCTACTCGACCGACTTCGGGCGTACCTGGAAGCGGATGGACAGGCTTTCCCTGAATGCGATCCGGCCGCGCGGCGACGGATCCGCTCTGGCGGCTGGCGGACGCGGAAGGGTGATGGTGCTTGGCCAGCTACCTTCGCGGTAGCCATCTCGGTCGGTGTAAACCGCCGTCGACCTGTCACGCGCGACGGCGCGTCTTTTGCCCTGATCTGCTGTAACGGGACTGGTCGGGTTTGGCTGTTCGGTCCCGGCCACGATGTGAACGGAGATATGCTATATGTCGGGTTTGATCTGGTGGATCATCGTCGGCCTCATCGCCGGATGGGCGACTGGGCGCATCATGAAGGGCTCGGGCTATGGTCCCCTCATGGACATTGTCCTGGGAATCATAGGTGGTGTGGTTGGTGGCTGGATCATGGGGATGCTTGGCTTCGGAGCCGGCGGTCTGATCTGGTCCATAATCGTCGCGATTATCGGTGCTGTCATCCTCGTCTGGATTGTTCGGATGATCACGGGAAACCGCACAGCTCTTTAGTCGGATTGTCGTCGTCGGGGCGACGTCGCCCCGACGATAACGATCCCTCGCTCCGACTCAGATAAAGAACGAAACAATCATCGCGATTGCCGCGAATCCCATCAATCCGGCTGCGCTCCAGCCCAGCACATTCAGTAATCGGCCATTCCTGTAATTGCCCATGATCTTCTCGTTGTTGCACACCAACAGAATGATCACGATGAGCGGCGGCGCCAGAACGCCATTCACAACTGCGGACCAGAGTAGCATCTTCATCGAGTCTGCGTTGGTAAGTGCCAGTATGGTTCCCACGATCATCGCGATGGCCATCACGCTGTAGAACACGATCGCTGTATCAGGCTTCTCGTCCATGCCACCCTTGAATGCACCAGCTTCGGCGATCGCGTACGCTGCGGATCCTGCGAGCACCGGTACTCCAAGCATCCCTGTGCCGATCAGACCGAGCGCGAAAAGCCAGTAGGCGAGTGGTCCGGCGAGCGGTCGCAGCGCTGTCGCTGCCTGGTCCGCTGTTTGAACGTCGGTGATCCCAGCCTTGTGCAATGTGGCGCCCGCGGTCAGCACGATGAAGAACATGATTACTTGCGAAACCAGCATTCCCGACCCTGTGTCGAGTGCGGCGTCGTGCAACTCGCGTCCGGTGCGGCGCATCTGTCCTCGTCTGCGCCGCACGGGAAAGCGTGCGCGAATGTGCTCTTCCTGTTCCGCCACCTGTGAGGCCTGCCAGAAAAACAGATACGGCGAAATGGTAGTGCCCAGTATTGCGACGAACGTCAGCAGGTACGCCTGGTCCCACTGTATCGACGGAATGAAAGTTCCTCTCAGCACACCAATGATACTCGGGTGCGCGAGAAGCCCCGCTCCGATATAGGCGAAGAGTGCGAGAGCAAACCACTTGAGCACTCGCGCCATGGATTCATAAGAGGCAAATATCAACAGTGCGAGAATCAACGCTGCAAATACCGGAACCAGTATTCCGCGCGGGATCCCCGTCAGGAGCTGGGCTGACGCAGCCATGCCATTGAGATCCGCCGCTATGTTGAGCGTGTTGGCGATGATCAGAAGAAAGCACGCAAACCATACAACGCTGCGTGAGTAGTGCGTGCGTAGAGTGCTCGCGAGCCCCGATTTCGCCACGACGCCAACACGCGCGCACATCAGCTGGACCGATATCATCAACGGAAGGCTGATGAGCGCCGTCCAGAGCAGTCCATAGCCGAATGCTGCGCCCGCTTGCGAGTAGGTGGCGATGCCCGAAGGGTCGTCGTCCGCCGCCCCGGTTATCAGCCCAGGTCCGAGTTTCCGCAAGTACGCCGACGCGCCGGTATTTCGTGCCGCACCCTCATGGGGCTGCGCGATGTGGGCGGCACCAATGCGCTCGAGCTTTTTTGCCATGGCTGTTTATCCGACCGCGTTTGCGGATTAATGAATTGGAAAACTCGTTACATCGACAAACCTTCCCGCATTGGTCGCGCGCCGGTACGATTATATGAATGATTGCCAGTGAGCCATTCGACGAATCATCCTCCGACTCCGACAGCCTCGCATACCTGACGGCTCTGCATCGCGGTCTGGACCCCGCAATGATGGTCAGGAAATATGCCGCGATGCGACGCAGTCCGTTCTGCTATATGCGGGGCGCGTGCCAACTTTTCTATTCCTCGCTCCCAGCCGTAGCGGCTATCTCGGAAGCGCCGCCGGCCTGGCTGTGCGGCGACATGCATGTCGAGAACTTCGGGACGTACAAGGGCGATAATCGCCTCACGTATTTCGATGTGACCGATTTCGACCAGGCTGCCCGTGGACCAGTTACACTGGATCTTATCCGGTTTCTGGCGAGCATTCGTGTGGGGGCGGACGAGTGGGGTGTTCCAGTCGACGGCACCGACAGCCTGGTTCAGCGATCACTCGTCGCATACTCCACCGAGCTCGGACTCGGCAAGCCATCGTGGATCGAGCGGGAAAGTGCCAGAGGTACGGTCAAGCGGTTGTTCGCTCAGGTGGCGGGACGGTCGCGCTCCGAGTTGCTCGGGAAGTACTCGACGAGGAAGAGCAAGCGTCGTCGGCTAATCATCGATGATCAACAGCTTTTCGCTGCAACAGCGGAGGAGCGCACCGGCATCGAGCAGATGCTGCTTGGTGTCGCCGAAATTGCACACGACGCGGATTATTTTCGCATAGTCGATGTCGCACGGCGAGTTGCGGGTATTGGAAGCCGCGCCCTTCCGCGCTACATCGTTCTGATCGAAGGTCGCGGCTCGCCTGATCGAAACGTACTGCTGGACGTCAAGCAGGCCCATCAATCTGCGATTGCCATCCTTCGTCCGGAACAGCAACCGAGGTGGAACAGCGAGGCGGACCGGATAATCTCCGTGCAGCGTCATTCTGCGATCGTTGCACCGGCGTTTCTCTTTTCTTCAGAGCGGGATGGTCAGAGCTACTGCATCCGCGAGTTGCAGCCGGATGATGATCGAGTTCGACTTCACGACTGGGAAAAACAACCGAAAAAGGTTTCCGAGGCAATTGTCCTCATGGCATCGGTTGCTGCGTGGATGCATCTGCGTGGCGGCGGCTGGTTGAGCTCCGCGCCAACAGAGCAGCTATCCGCCTTCGGACGTGAATCTTCGTGGCGCGATCCGATTCTGGAACTTGCTCGGAGTGCGGCGGACGATACTCTGCGTCAGTACTCGGTGTTCGCGCAGGCATACGACGATGGATACTTCGGGGATCTGTCGTCAGCTGACTGACGCTGTTTAGCTGACGCTGTTCGGCTGGTGCTGCCTAGGCAGCGAGTTCACGCTGTGTGTAGGCGGAAATCAACTCTTCCACATGAGCCGGATCGCCGTATATGGCGCCTTCCTCCCACCAAGCCGCGACGTCCCGGGGAATGACTCCGGTCAGAGCGTGATCGGCGCGCTCAGCGACGAACAGGACCTCGCTCATCCGGTCGACCTCGGATGGGATCGGCTTACGGTGATGCGCTGCTACGGAAGTGGCAACGGGCTCCCCGAGTCCCCAGTTCAGGACAGCAAGACCGCCGAGCGGCTCGTGAACTTCGCGCAACACTCGCGACACCACTGATTTCGGAACATCAACGTCACGTCGAGTCTCGTGTCGCAGCGTTCCAATGACGTCGAATATGATCAACTTGCCCGCGTCGTGAAGCAGTGCAAGCGAAAAGCATTCGTCTGGAACCAGACCAAAACTCCGTCCGATCGCGCGCGCAATTGGTGCTGTTCTTACAAGATGATCTCGTACCTGGATGACCATCTTCTGATATTCGCCGCCTGGCTTGCAGAGCATGCCTTCCAGCATCACACCAAGTACGACGTTGTGAACGCCGGATGATCCGACGCGCTGGGCCGCATGCCGCAGCGATACGACTGATGAACCCGTGTTGTAGTAGGCGGAATTGGCGTAACGAAGCAACGCCTGACCGAGTGTTGGATCTTCTTCCACAACACGCACCAGCTCGGCCATCCCGATTTCGGGATTTTTCGTCTTCGCCAGGGCGCGTTGGGCGGCTTGTGGCGCCTGCTTGATGCTGCTGGCCTGCGTTTGCCTGACCCCTTCAAGGAACCGTACGGTATCGCTCGTTCGCTCCTTTGGGTCGAGCGACGCGCTGATCTCGTCGATTCGTGTCGAGACTTGCTCAGTGAGTCTTTCAATCATTGAGATGGGGCGCCAAGAGCGCGAGTAGGGAACACTTGGTCGAGTATCGGAATGGGTCGAAGCAGACTTTAGCCTTCTGCAGCGTCGTTAAGTGGTCGGTTTTTGGGCGACCGGCCAGTCGATCCGGCTGCCATCCTGGACGTCAAGTTTCACAGTAGCGAGCCGACCATTGGTGAGTATGCGGGGCTGTCGACGGGACCTCGCCTGATTCTCATTTGGAGATGCTGGTTTGGACGATCTTCTCAAAGATTTTCTCGCTGAAAGCGCTGAAAACATCGCCCAGCTCGACCATGATCTGGTGGAGCTGGAGCGAGATCCGTCCGATACATCCCTCCTGAATTCGATCTTCCGCGCAATTCACACGATCAAAGGAACGTGCGGATTTCTGGGCCTCGCGCGCTTGGAGCATGTCTCCCACACCGCCGAGTCCGTCCTCGATCAACTTCGAAGCGGCGTGCTGAAAGCCGAGCCAGAAGTCATATCCGACGTACTGCGTGCCGTCGATCTGATCAAGGTGATTCTTGTCGAATTGGAATCACAGCGTGCGGAACCTGTCGGAGACGACTCACTGCTTATAGGGCTGTTGGAGCAGTGGATCACGCCGGTCGCGGAACAGAAAGCTGTGAATACGGATTCCGCGGTCCTACCAGCGATTGCGGTCGAGCCAGGCGCATTGCTTTCCCCTTCGTACGCTGATCAGAGGCAACAGATCAATTCGTCGCTTCGGGTGAATATCGCACTGCTGGATTCGCTGATGAATCTTGCGGGCGAGCTCGTGCTCAATCGCAATCAACTTCTGGAGCTGGCATCCAAAGAAGAGGACTCGGCGATCGCCATGCCGGTTCAGCAGCTCAATCGAATCACCGCCGAGTTGCAAAGCGCCATCATGAAGACGCGTATGCAACCAGTGGGTTCTGCCTGGGGCAAGCTGCCACGCATTGTACGTGATATCGCTCGTGAGACAGGTAAGAAGATAGAGCTCGACATGAAGGGCGCTGCCACGGAGATGGACCGCCAGCTCGTGCAGGCTCTTCAGGATCCTCTGACGCACATGGTTCGCAACTCTGCGGATCACGGAATCGAATCCGTCGCGTCACGTCGCGCTCAGGGCAAGGCCGCAACAGGAAAGATCGTACTGAATGCATATCACGAAGGCAGTCACGTCATCGTTGAGATTCGCGACGACGGCAAGGGCATCGATGTAGCAGAAGTGCGCCGCACCGCTATCGAGCGCGGGATCGTGAGTCGCGAAGTCGCGGATACGATGAGCGATTGTCAGGCGTTACGTCTGATCTTCGAGCCGGGTTTCTCGACGGCGACCGAAGTGACGCATATCAGCGGACGTGGTGTTGGCATGGACGTCGTTCGCAGCAACATAGAGCGCGTGGGCGGCGCGGTCGACATCGCCTCAACCGCTGGCGCCGGATGCACTGTGTGCATTCGGCTACCGCTGACGCTGGCGATCATCTCGTCTCTGATAGTCAGGGCGAGTGGTGAGCTGTTTGCCTTTCCGCAGGCAAGCGTGTTGGAGCTCATCCATCTCGCACCGGGCGAGATGTCCGACTTTGATATGTTGCAGAACGTCAGACTGTTCAGACTTCGTGAAGATTTGGTTCCGGTGGTTTATCTCGCGGACGAACTGCGGCTTGGCGGATGCGAAGCTGATCAGGTCCGCACGCTGGTTGTCTGTCAGGCCGGTCGCGCGCGTCTTGGGATCGTCGTCGATGAAGTCGTCGACAGCCAGGAAATTGTAGTCAAGCCGATTGGGCGGCTTACGAGGTCGGTGCGATGCTACGCAGGTTGCACGATTCTCGGTGACGGTCGTGTGGTTATGATCATAGATCCCGCCGCACTTGCGATCCGATCTGGTACCGATACCGCCGCTGTAGCTCAGGTCGCCGTCGAACAACCTGCAGCCCCTGCGGCGAAGCAGGACAGTCTTCTTCTGTTCGGAGTAGGAGACGATGCTGTGCAGGCTGTACCTCTGTCACTCGTCGCACGGCTCGAGGAGATACCGGCTGAGCGAATCGAATCCACTGGTGGGAGTCTGGTCGTCCAGTATCGTGGGTCTCTCCTGCCGCTGGTCGCGGCTGGTCCATCCGTGACGTTCACCTCTGGTCGTACGAATTCTGTAATCGTGTTCAACGAAGGTAGCAGTTCATTCGGGATAGCTGTCAACGACATCCGCGACATTGTCGACGAAGTCCTGAATCTCGAACTGATCGCCGTACGACCGGGGATCCTGGGAACTGCGATAATTGGTGGCGCAGCGACTGAAGTGCTGGATGTTTCGTACTATATGAATCGCGCGCGAGGCGGGATGGTATCATGATCGCTTCAGCAGAGAGCACGGATGAGGTTGTGACGTTCCGCGTTGGCAAGCAGTGGTTTGGCCTTCCGGTCATGGCAGTACAGGAAGTGATCGACCATCAAGCGACGGCACGCGTTCCGCTCGCGAGATCGTGTGTAGCCGGTCTTCTGAATCTTCGCGGGCAGGTCGTGACGGCGATCGACATGCATGATCGAATGGAGATTCCGGCGGCTGCGTCCGAGTCTTTAATGGATGTTGTTGTTTCCGACGGGGGCGAGCTGTTCGCTCTCGTCGTTGACGAAATTGGCGATGTCGTGGCAGTTCCAACCCACATACTCGAGCGCCTTCCGGCCAGTCTCGATTGTCTGTGGGCTAGGATCTGCACTGGCGTCGTACGGATGGATCACGGGTTGCTCGCCCTTATCGATGTAGCCCGTCTGCTGGATGAACCAAGCACTCGCCCATAAACCGAGATACGTAGTATGACGACCCGAATCGACCTTGACGAACTGACCGCACCGTCTGAGGCGCCAGCCAGGAATGGCAACGGCGCCACCAAAGCGGAGCGACGCAAGTCGGACAGACGCTCTGGAGCGCTACGTGAGCGCCGTGCTGTAGACGAGCTCGAAACCAAGGTGCTGGAAGCGCAAACCCACGCTCGCGTGATCATGAACGTAGCCGGAGCCACGGCGCGTGCAGGTAACGAGGGTGAAGCGGCCCGTGGTGCGCTCGAAGCGGTTCGCGCTGGCTTCGCATGGCCGTATGCTTCACACTGGACTGTTGACAGCCAGGGTGAATACCTCCAGTTCAATCTGGAATCGGGTGCCGTCAACAATGAATTTCACCGGGTAACTGTCAGCGCGTCTTACGCGGAAGCCGATGGTCTCGTCGGCAAGGCGTGGCGTTATCGCGACGTTTTCATCGTGGATGATCTGCAATATCTCCAGGACCGGCGCGGCGAAGTGGCGCAGGCTGCAGGTTGCACCGCTGCGATCGCCCTTCCCCTCAGTGTGGATGGCGAAGTAGTTGGCGCACTCGATTTCTTTGTGATGGAGCCCCTGGCGCTTTCGGATGAACGCATTGATGTATTGCGCCGGGTCGCTGAGTTGGTGTCCTCGGCATTGGAACGCATGCGTGAGCGCGCGACTCGAGTCGAAGCAGAAGAAGATATGGAAGTGCTCGTCACCGTGCTCCGCGCGAATGCTGGACGCAACTGCGTCGATGAAATTGCCAAGGTCACGCTCGATCTCGTTCGCAGCTCGATGAAATGGGCATACGCAACGTATTGGGTCCTGGACAACAAGGCGAACACGCTTCGTTACTGTGTCGAGTCTGGAAGTGTCGACGAGGATTTCCGGCGCGCGACGCACGATTGCGCATTTGAACAGGGCGACGGTCTCGCTGGCCGAGCGTGGGCGAGCCATGATCTGGTATTTGGCGGGAACATGACCGAGCACGGTGACGCGGTTCGTTCGCCGATGGCAAAGCGCGCGAATATTCGAAGTGGGATAGCATTCCCGGTCATGGCAAAGGGTCGCGTGATCGGTGTAATGGAATTTTTCTCGGCCGAACAACTGCAACCATCCGAACATCGCCTGACCATGTTGCGGGACGTATCGCGAATGGTGAGCAGTGCCGCCGAGCAGGTTGGGCTCGCGAATGAATTCGAGCGTGATGTGAAGAGTGTCGTGCAGATGCTCACGGTTTCTGCCGCTGAAGTCGAGACGAGTGCGCAGGGTATGGCGGCATCGGCCGAGGAGACCGCCTGTCAGGCGCAGGCCGTCGCTGCGTCATCGGAGCAGGCGACGCGTAACGTGCAGACGGTTGCCAGTTCGGCGGAAGAGCTGTCGGTCAGCGTGCGTGAGATCGCAGGCCTGGTGCAGGAGGCGTCAACTGTGGCGCAGCACGCCGTGACTCAGGCGTCGAGTGCCAACAGCACCATGGTGCAGCTGGGCCAGAGCAGCAAGGAAATTGGTCAGGTCATCAAGGTCATCACGTCGATTGCGCAGCAGACCAATCTCCTCGCGCTGAACGCGACGATCGAGGCTGCAAGGGCTGGAGAGGCCGGCAAGGGCTTCGCGGTTGTCGCAAACGAAGTCAAGGAGCTGGCGCGGCAAACGGCTCGCGCGACTGAGGAAATCGAGCGCAAGATTGCCAGCGTTCAGGAGGATGCGACGCACGCCGTACACGACATCGGTGAGATATCGAGCGTGATTGGCACAATCAATCAGATTTCCGGTACTATCGCGGCTGCTGTGGAAGAGCAGAATGCGGCAACTGGCGAAATCTCGCGGAATGTCACCGAGGCTGCACGCGGCACGGCGGATGTCACTCTCAATATTGCGGGCGTAACCGTCGCTGCTGCCCAGTCGGGTCATACTGCGGAGACGCTCAATGGCTCGGCCGCCGCACTCAACGAAGAGGCCATTCGACTCGGTGGTGCGGTTGACAGCTTCCTCGGCAAGCTGCGCGCGGGCATATAGCTAGCGCTCACGAATTCGTATCTACGACCGGTCGCACCGGTGAACAGGCAACGCGTCACTCCCATACGTGTACTCGTCGTGGACGATTCCGCCGTTGTGCGTGGCGTCCTGGGACGCATCGTGGACGCGCAGCCCGATATGCGTGTGGTGACGACGGCTACAAATGGGCGCGATGCGCTCGACGCTCTTCGTCTCCAGCCGATCGACGTCGTCCTGCTCGATATTGAAATGCCGGTGATGGATGGCCTGACTGCGTTGCCGCTTATTTGCCAGCGATTTCCTGCTACTCGGGTTCTGGTGACGAGCGCGTTGACTCACCAGGGTGCAACGATCACGATGCGGGCACTGGCGCTTGGCGCAGTCGATTACGTGCACAAGCCCTCGACGCGCGGAACGGGCGTGCTTGGTGTGGAAGCTGCGGCCGTGAGCGTCGTTACCAAGATCAGAGCTATCGCCCCCGTTCCGACAGACTTCGCAACGGGAGATGCTGACTCGACTGGTGCTGAGGCCGGCCGCTCGAAGGTTGATCCCGCGGGATTGGCGGCTGGCGATTTCGAGCCAAGGTTGCTGGCGATCGCGGCAAGTACTGGCGGGCCGAACGCGCTCGCGGCCATCGTGGGAGGACTGCCGCGTGACTTCCCGCTCCCAGTGCTCGTCACGCAACACATGCCTCCACTCTTCACGACCATGTTTGCCCAGCGCCTTGCGCGTGAGGGCACGCTGCCGTGCGCCGAAGCGCAGGATGGCGAGCCGCTGCGGCCCGGTCGTGTCTATGTCGCTCCCGGCGACCACCATTTGACTGTTCTGGGTTCTGGTGTGGCGCGAGTGCCTGCCATCCACATAACTTCGGATCCGCCGGAACACCACTGCAGGCCAGCGGCAAATCCGATGTTTAGAAGTGCCGCCCAGGCATTTCCCCGCGGAGTGCTGGCCGTCGTCCTCACCGGCATGGGTGAGGATGGCCGAGCTGGCTGCGAAGCCGTCGCGGCTTCTGGAGGTCGAGTAATCGTTCAGGATGAGCGAACGAGCGTCGTCTGGGGCATGCCTGGCAGCGTCGTTGCGTCTGGAATCTCCTGCTCCATAATACCGCTGCAGTCAATTTCTGCGCATGTCGTTTCCCTCTGTTCTGTATCGTCGTGATTACTCCTGAAGATTATTCTTACCTGAGCACGCTTCTCCGCACGAGAAGTGGTCTGGCGCTCGGCCCGGGCAAGGAATACTTGCTGGAAAGCAGACTGCCTCCAGTTGCAAAGGCGTTCGGATTTTCATCCGTGATAGAACTGGTCGCGACGCTGCGAACCGGACCGCATCGGGATCTCGTCAAGGCCGTCTGCGACGCGATGACGACTGGTGAGACGTTCTTTTTTCGTGACACGCTGCCATTTGAGCTGCTGAGAACGACCATCCTGCCGGAATTGGCCGACCGCTGCCGACGCGCTGGCCGCTCGCTCCGAATCTGGAGTTCTGCAGCGTCAACAGGCCAGGAGGCGTATTCCATCGCGATGCTGCTCTCGGAGATGGGTGTGCAGATGAGCGGCGTGAACGTGGAACTCGTCGCGACCGACTTCGCTACTCACGCATTGAATCGAGCACGGCGCGCAGTGTTCACGCAGATCGAAGTCCAGCGTGGACTGCCCGAGCGATACCTGCGCCAGTTTTTCATCAATACACCGGAAGGATATCGGCTCGCGGACGACATCCGGCGCCGCGTCGCATTCCGCGAGCTGAACCTGCTCGAATCGTTTCGGTCACTGAGTCAGTTCGACATTATCATGTGTCGCAATGTGCTGATCTACTTCGATACCACCACCAAGAAGGATGTCCTTGAACGTCTGGCGTCGTCGTTGATGCCGGGTGGTTATCTATTTCTGGGTGCGACGGAGACCGCATTCGGTCTCACAGACAGGTTGGTCAGAATTCCAGACATCCCAACGTCACTGCACGTGCGGCGCGAGGATTTCGAGGTCGTTGAAGAGCGCCTCCGAGCCAGTACCGCGGCGATCTCAGTCGCCTGATATTCGCGGTTGCCGACGGGCGATCTCGATGCCCGTTATGCACACCACCAACCACGCGGCACCGGCGGCGTAGCCTCCCATGACATCGCTGAAGTAGTGGAGGCCAAGATAAATCCGGCTGAAGCCGACGGCCGCTACGATGGCGATGCTCGCACCCGCAATCACAATTCGTGTTGCTTTCTGCGTCGCCCAGAAGGTGATGAGCAGATATGACAGCATGCCGTAGCCTACCAATGAGCCCATTGCATGCCCACTTGGGAAGCTGTAGCTGAAGTGATGCATGACCAACAGCGCGCCGGGCGGTCGTGGCCGCTGGATGACCTGTTTCAACGTCCAGTTGAGCACCGCTTCTCCGAGGAACGCAACTGTCCAGCCACCGAGTAGAATCCATCGCCTCCGACCTATCAGGAGAAGTGCCGCGGCAACCGCGATCAACGTGATGACCGCTGGGGAACCTACGAAGGAAATCGCTGACATCAGCGTGTCTCCGACGATCGTCGAATGGTCACGGAGCTGGTGAAAAATCTGGACATCCAACTGCGTCAGCGGATCGTGGTGAATTACGTCGCCAGTAATCCTGCCAAACAACAGGAGTGTGCCGATGCTGATGAACAGGCCGATCGTGAGGTGCAGCCCAAGGTACTCACCACGTGCAAATCGATCGGAAACGAAATTCCAAACGCGCGGATACCTGCTGCCGTATCTGTCGAGTCTGTCGCTGTGAATCTTGCGATGCCAGGACGTTGCCGATCTTTCCGCGATTCCGTCACGATTGGCGCGAAACCACCTGAACACAATGACGAGAATGACAAAGAGTGCGACGAGCAGAGCAATAGCCACACTCGTCTGCCCAATCAGGTCATCGAGTCTCGGTAGGTTCTTGCCAAACAGGTAGCCCAGCGTCCCAAACAACGCTGCCCAGATAATTGCGCCGCTCGCGTTATAAATCAGAAACTCGCGATAAGGCATTTGGGCAACACCCGCAAAAACGGCGGCCCATGTTCGAAGAATCGCAATGAAACGACCGAAGAATACGGTCTTTCCGCCGTGTTTTTCGAAGAACGCGCGCGCGCGCGAAATGTGGGACTCGTTTATATGCAGGATCCCGCCCCAATGCTTGATAACCGCAACGCCGCCTCGGGAGCCAATCCAGTATCCGCCGGTATCTCCAACAATTGCAGCGCTAGCCGCTACGCAGATCACGGCATAGATGTCGAGGTGTCCCAGTGCTGCGTACGCTGCTGCGGTCACCAGCACGGTCTCGCCAGGAAGAGGAATCCCGAGGCTCTCGGCAGCGACCACAATAAACACGAATATGTATCCGTACGACTCCAACAGATTCGTAACAGTCCCGTGCATTACCGCAGGTCCACGCCGGACGCCTCAGCGACCAGCCGCTCCAGCTGATCGATCCGTGTATTGAGGAGTGGATCGGATCTTCCGTTCAATGCGGCACGAGATAGCAGGGACGAATCCGGTGACCCGATTATGCGCAACGCCGCGGTAGTGGTATCCGCGTTGTGGACAATACTGGAAATGAACTGCAGCGCCGCATCGATCCGGTCCGGTTCCATCGAGTCGAGCGATCGGATCTCGAAATAGCCTCGGGGGCGAATTTCAGGGAACAGCGTTGTAATGTGCGCACTGTCGTCGGACAGGATCCGCCCTGCGTCTCGTGCGAACCTGGTATATGCTCCCACAGGGTCGACCGCGTCGAACGGTAAGCCGGTGCGAGTAGGGTCGAGTGTCTGCCACTGGTGCGTGCGATAGCTAGCGTAACCGGTCGGTCTGCCACCATAACTGCTCGAGTTCGCAAACATCGCGGTCAGATATGGAGCCAGAGAGTTCAGCAGTTTCCACCGTTGCATCACGTCGGGGCCAAGTTCCACGCTGACATGAACCGACGCTGTCTGACGCATCATGCGCACACCGGATTCGCCGATCGCATCAAAGTACGCTGTCATCAGGTCGTAACGCGGCGCGTGAAGTTCGAGCGCTACCTCATCGCTCGTATTGTAAGGATCAATGCCCAGCGCGAGTAATTGTATATCAGCGCTCGCGGCGGACGCGCGCAGGACGCGAAGTGTATCGCGCAGATGGAGTGAAAGGTCCGCAACGGAAGAGAAAACCGGCGAAACGATCTCGAATTGACCGCCAGGTTCGTAGCTGAGACGACCGCCATCGGGCATGTTCCACCTCGGTGCGCCGTAGTCATCGATTTCCTCCTTCCATCCTCCGAGTCGAGCTGCGTCCCGAGCGACATCGGCGGTACCGGGGCCTTCATGAGTCGCGTGGATTGGTACGCGTCTACGCGTCCGACTGCGAATCGGTATGACTTCGAACTCCGCCCCCATCGCACCATCAGGCCGGGCATCTACCGCCGGTTGGAACAGTGGCTCGATCAGCTCGCGCAGTGGCTCACTTGCCGGTGCCATCGTTCAGCGGCTGGAAAGCGCCAGGGCGAAAAGGCCCGCATCATCCGTGAACCACTCTCGCAGGACGAGCCCGCTACGCGCAAGTACATCGTTCGCGAGGTCGCGATCGTATTTGTAGCTAACCTCAGTCAGTATCCAGTCGCCGTCGGCAAAGGTAAAATCGCCGACATCCGGGATCACGACGGATTGCCTTCCGCGGGCGATCAGCCGCATCTCGATGCGGTGCTCCCGCTCGTTGTATATCGCGGAATGGTCGAACGCCGACGCATTGAAATTCGCACCAAGACAGCTGTTGATGACGGACAACATGTTGCGGTTGAACTGTGCAGTTACACCGCGGCTGTCGTTGTACGCTTTTTCGATCAACGTGACATCCTTTCGGAGATCGATACCGAGGAGAAAATAATCGCCTGGCTCCATTCGCTCGCGCACACTGGAGACGAGGGCCACTGCGTCGTCGGGCGTGACATTACCGATGGTGCTACCCAGAAATGCGTGGAGCGCCGGTGCTGGATGAGCTGGTAGTGCAAAGTGCGTGGAGAAATCGGCAGCAACCGGAGAGACGCGAAGGGAAGGATATTCGTCCCGCAATTGCGCCGCAGATTGCGCGAGAAATCCGGCACTGACGTCAACAGGTAGATATGTCGCACCTTCCGGTACGGTCCGAAGCATCTCGTCCAGAAGAGTTCGTGTCTTGTCCGCGCTTCCGGCACCGAGCTCAACGAGCGTCCGCGGCTTCGCCATTTCAATGATCGTTCTGCTCCAGCGAATCAGCAGTCCCCGCTCTGCGCGGGTCGGGTAGTATTCCGGCAGCCGGGTTATTTCGTCGAACAGACGCGATCCTTGTTCGTCGTAGAAATACTTGGGCGGAATACGCCGAGGTTGCTCCGATAGGCCTTCACGTAAATCGCGCGCCATGCGCGCACGATCAAACGTCACGGGCACAACGGAAGCCGCTGAATATCTGACGCCGGATTGGATAATCCCAATTGCGGAAGGTGTTTCTTATCGCGCCAGTGCGCGTCGCCCAGGAACCGCCACGAAGCACCTTGTATTCGCTTCCAAAAAATGTCTCGGAGTATTCCGGATATGGGAACGCCGCAAACCCGGGATAGCCGTGAAAATTGCTCGAGGTCCACTCCCAGACGTCGCCTATCATGCCATAACAGCCGAGTGGGGATACGTTCTGCTCGAACGCTCCGATCGGTGCAGTGCTGAAACCGAGTTGGTCGATGTTGGCAAGCAACCGGTTCGGCTCCGCATCGCCCCATGGGAATCGCTGAGCGCTGCTGGTATGCGGATTCCACGATGCGGCAATCTCCCACTCGTACTCCGTTGGTAGGCGTTTGCCAGCCCACCGCGCAAAAGCATCAGCCTCGTAATAGCAAACGTGGCAAACGGGGTCGTTCGGAGCGAGCGGACCGGTGTAATCCATCGTTCGCGCGATCCAGCCGTCATCGTACGCTCGCCAGTATTTCGGTGATGTGGCTCCCGAGTCGGCGAGCCACGCGATGCCGGATTCGGACCAGAGTTCCTTTCGTCCGTAACCATTGTCGGCAATGAAATCGCTGTACGCACGGTTTGTTACAGGAGCTGCATCAATTTCGAATGCGGAGCTTTGTATCGAGTGTTGCGGTCTTTCATTATCGTATGCCTCTCGCCTGTCATTCGTGCCGATTGAATATTCACCCGATTCGATGCGTATCATCCGATCAAAACTGTCATTCTTCGCACGAGGTCGAGTCGCAACACGAGGTGGTGCATACGGTGATCCGGTCTTCAACTGAAGGGTCTGCAGGATGGTTTCGTTGTGCTGGTATTCATGCTGAAGGACCATGTTGTAGACAAATGCCTCCGCGAGTAGCGGATGATCGGATCCGAAGTCCGCGTGACTAAGTGTCTCGATGACATTTGATCGAATCTCTGCCGCCGTATTTATCACCTGCGCGAGCGTGGGCAGTGGGAGTGCCGCGCGCGTTGCACGCGGGTGCTCGAATGGGTTGTACATTCCTGGCATCTCCGAAAATTCGATTGGTCCGGAAACGTTGCGCGTCAGCCACAACTCCTCGAAATGCATGATGTGGCCAAGATCCCAGAGAATCGGACTCATCAATGCATCGTGCTGGCGATGGACATCGTCTTCGGACAGCGAACTCACGAGCAGGAGGGTACGTGCCCGGGCTTCGGTGAGCTTTTCGCAGATATTGTTCCGAGTTACGGAGTCGGAATGATTCGGCATGCTTGTGGTTGGGCAAGGACCAGGCCCGCTATCGATGGAGCCAGAATCGGCTAAGAAGCTGCTAACGCAGTGATCACCACACGGATGATAACTGTACTGAACGCGTGGACGAAACGCGCGCCGAGTCCAACTGTCACGCTGAGATGGCTCGGCTTCCTCATCATGCTCTCGTCGCGGTGGAACGACTGGTGCAGGGAACCCGGCTTCTACAACTGTTTGCCGGTGGTTGCAGTCTCGGAAAATTGAGGACAGCTTTCCACATTAGTGTACCCCTTGCAATCCGCATGAATCAGTCGAGCGGCCAGGCCCGCGTAATTCGCTTTTTCGAGCAGCTCCCGCTCGCAGCGGCCGTCGTCGTGGTGCTGCTGTCGATCGGGGTACTGTTCGAATGGTATAGCGGGCTGGATCCCACCACCGGGTTTTATCCTGGTGGGCTGGCGATGGTCCCGCTGACGTGTGTCGAGTTCGGTATGGCTGCGACAGCCCTGGCGATCGCGAGCAGACGCGATCGGTCTTTCGCCCTCCGCGTCGTCTCGATCACGCTCGCATGTCTGGTGATCCTCGTTGCCCTCATAGAACTGGCTTCGTGGATTCGAGGACGCGATCTCGGCCTTGATCTCATCATGTTCGGCGATCAGCTTCGGCGTGCCCAGTGGGATCCGCCCGGCCGTATGGCCCTCAATACCACTGTTGGTGTGCTGCTGACAGGGCTGGGCATAGTTTCGCTGCATTTCGACGATCGAACGGGAACCAGCTCTTCTCACTGGTTTGGTCTGGTGAGCGGGACCATCGGATTTCTGGGTCTGATCGGGTACGCATTCGGTGTCACTCGTTTGTACTCGCTCGGCGACTACTCGGGGATGGCTATCAGCACTGCGCTCTGTCTGTTCGTGCTTGCCTTGGGGATCGTCTTTGCACGGCGCACAACAGGGCTTCCCAAGCTGCTGGTGGATCCCGGAGCGGCTGGTTCCGTGGCGAGACGCCTGGTTCCGGCCGCGGTGGCCGTTCCGTTCCTCCTCGGGTGGCTACGTCTCCTCGGTGAAAAGAACGGGTTCTACGACACGCCGTTCGGCGTATCTCTCTACGTGCTCGCGACCGTTGTCATCTTTCTCTGGCTTGTGAGTTGGGCCTCGCGAATGGCTTTCGAAAGCGATCTCGTGCGCGAGGAGTTGCTGGTCGGTGAGCAGAAGGCTCGTGAGTCGGCTGAGAGCGCCAATACAGCGAAGAGCAACTTTCTCGCAGTGATGTCGCATGAATTGCGAACTCCGCTTTCCGCCATCATCGGCTATGAGGAGCTTCTGGCCGACGGGATAACCGGACCAGTGAACGATGCCCAGAAACACCAGCTCGGCCGAATGAAGGCCAGCGCCCAGCATCTGCTTCATCTCATCGACCAGATCCTCTCGTATTCGCGGGTCGACGCCGGCCGCGAAGTAGTTGCCGCCGAGGATGTGGACGCGAACGAAATCGCGCACGATGCAGCGACGCTGGTGGAACCGCTGGCTCGGGAGAGCTCGCTTCCTCTGGAGGTCATCGCCACCGGTTATCCGCTCCCGATGTCGACGGATAGTGGCAAGGTGCGGCAAATCCTGGTGAATCTGCTCTCCAACGCGGTCAAGTTCACCCCAGCCGGTCGAGTGACGTTGATCGTTCAGCATGACGGACCCGTGGTTCGATACATCGTTCGCGACACCGGGATCGGTATTGCCCTGGAACACCGCGATCAGATATTCGACGCCTTCTGGCAGGTCGAGCAGCCCAGCACTCGCCGGGTGGGTGGAACCGGATTGGGGTTGAGCGTTACTCGACGGCTGGCTCGACTCCTGGGGGGCGATGTGACGGTCTCGAGCACGGTGGGCGAGGGGAGCGCCTTCACTGTGTCGCTACCCCTGGAAGCACCCGTTGCCCCCGTCAAAAAGGTTGAGTAGTCGGTCTCCAGCCGAAGCTGCCGCAAACTGGGGTAATTTCCCGTCCACGCTGCTCCACTTCGAAACGACTTCTCCGTTCACGGTCGACCTGCGGGAACAGGTTAGTTCGACGAGCCGTCAATTTTTCAGGGACATCGGTCTCGAACGGGCGTTCGGAATAATTTCCGCCCAGAATCCGATGGGCATACGACAAACCGCGTCTGAGAACGAGCGTCTCGCCGCTAGCTTACATCAGGAATTGACGGTATCGAGATTGACGCATGTGCGGGTAGATGCGTGCAGTCCTGATGGAAGTCACTGCGAAAAAAGCGTCGCGATTGCGCTGAGCATTCAATCGATGATTCACTTCGCGGATCGATATCGTCAGCTCGCCACGTTCTGGTTCGACGGTGAGGTTTTCTGGATAATCCCGGTTCGATCCAGTCTGCCAAAGTTGAGACTTCCAACAATCACCTGACGCGCAAACGCGTGTGCAATGATAGCGCCGTTTGCTCAACGACCACTCCAATCATGTCGTATTGCTCTCAATGACTGCATCGACAACTGCTAAGCACGGATCGCCAACTTTGCACGATCGGGTCGAACTGCTGGAGATTGCCGCACGGCTTCGTGCGGAAGTAGCGGGCCG
>Ga0164241_10002404_pt1 | contig 20472 bp, 22 predicted proteins | sample OricomyardsoilBY_FD_108780 | JGI IMG/M metagenome (GOLD analysis project Ga0164241, IMG submission 108780) | Backyard soil microbial communities from Emeryville, California, USA - Original compost - Back yard soil (BY) | ecosystem: Environmental > Terrestrial > Soil > Unclassified | place: USA... | reverse complement strand
TGGCCGGGGTCAGGGCGTCGCGCGCCTCAGCATCGATGAGGTGTGAAGCTCGCGGTGCTCAGGCGGTGGTGCTGAGCGTGCGGCAGCCGCGACAGGTGCACGTCGCCGGCAGGGCCACGAGATACTCGTGGCCCTGGGCGAAGCGGATATGCAGGTGATTGCCGCGGATCAGCCCGAGCAGCTTGCGGCAGCGCGGGCAGCGCCACTCTGCGGCAGTGGCAGGGACTCGGCGGGTCGGTGTGGGCATTCGAGGTGCTCCTGATTCGAAAGCACCTCTCAAGAACCATGCCGAATCTGAGACCGTCCCACCCCCTCATGTGAGATGGATCGGTGGAAGGCCCCCGGGCCTCAGGCAGCGAGCTGCCAGTAGCCCTTCGTCCGGGAGATCAGGTAGCTGTTCTCGATCTCCGACCAACGCCCGCGGAACGACTGGCTGAGGGCCGTTGATCCCGTACCCGCGAGGAGTTCTGAGGTCTGCACCAACGGCGTCCCCGAGCGCTGGGCCTTCACCAGGCGATCGATGATGCGGATTTGCTTCTCGCCGGTCAGCGACAGCGGCGGTCGGCCGGGAATGTAGAGCGTCGCGACTGCGCCGTTGCTGATCAGCTCGACCGAGGTGCCGTTGAGCGCCCGCAGCCGGTTGGCTTCGAACGTCAGGCGGAGCTGATCGAGATCCAGGGCATCGCGGCCGGCGTCGGCACTGAGGTAGTCGGCGATCGGCACCACCACGTTCGGACCAAGATAGCCGATGCCCGACCGGCCCGCGTCCAGGATCAGCCCGTATCCACCGGGAGAGCAGCCCCGGAGGTATTCCTCAGCCCGACGGGCGACACGCGGGTTTGAAAGCCCGCGAGCCAGATGGCAGGGTACCCTGGCCTCACCGAGCGTCAGCTCGCCGAGCAGCAGAAGCTCGGGAACGCTGGTCTGCACCGGTCGGCTCGTCACCGAGGGCAGGAGCTCCTTCAGGATCGTCTCCTGAACCCAGTCGCGGTTGACGCGGTACCTGGTCACCAGTGCCCTTGCCTGCCAGGCCTGCCGACCGGTGCCATCCTCGAAGGCGCCGGTGTTGCCGAGGCCGATGCCCATCTCCACAAGCTCCGGCCCGCCTTCGTCCGCATCGATCACCATCACGCCGATCCGGCCGGCTGGTTCGAGAAAGGCGTGGCCGGCAAACGCCTGGACATCGAACCCGCGCTGGTTCAGCTCGTGCTCGGTCAGCACCGCTTCGCCGAGATCGTAGAGGGCGAGGAGCGCGGGCAACAGCGTTCGGCGGTCATCGGGCCCAAGCGTCCGTATCGATTGCAGGACGCCCCAGTGCTCCAGCAACTCATAGCCGAGGCGGCGCAGCTCAGGGTCTTTCTGGCTGCGCAGGTTGCAGCGGTTCGGCTGCGAGAGCACGAAGTTGAACGACCGCAGCCGGCCGCCGGACTTCGGCCAGTATCGGACCGAGATGGTGACGCGGACCACCGGGTAGCGCCGCAAGACCGGTCGTTCATCAAAAGTTCCATCGGCCACGCCCTCGATGTCGTCGTCCGGGTTGACCTTCAGGGTGAGGCCACGCCCTTCCGGGGACAGGCAAACCTCGGCTTCAACGACGCTGACGCGTTCCACCCGGAAGCCCTCCGGCTCGAAGTGCGGCAGCAAGAGCGACCGGCGGAAGCGGGTCATGTCGTAGAGCTTGAAGCTGAGCGGCTTGCAGGAGAGATCCTCGCCGAGCCCTTCTTCGGCAAAGGCCAGCGCAAGGTCCTGCCGCACCGACGGGCTCTCGGCCAGAACCTCGACGCTGCCGCGCTCCGGCGAATAGACCAGCGTCGCTTCCGTCGCCGGCCGGTAGTAGAGCCAGTCCTTTGAGCCATCCTCGCCATGCGCGGCGACGCTCGACAGCGGGCCGCCGTGACGCACGATGATCACGTGACACGGGCTGCCTTCGTCCAGAAGCTCCAGGTGGCAGAGCCGTATCGGCGGCGTCAGCTTCAGCTCGGCAAGGATGCGCTGTTGCAGGCGTTGCTCCATGGCAGCGGTCCACGCGAGCTTCTTGCCCACCGGCGCGTCGAACGCGGAGAAGATCGGAGCATAGTCGCGGAAGCGCCGGGCGTGATGAAAGCTTTCCGCATCGGCAAAGACCTGAGGAGCGTCGAGATAGGTCCAGATGCTCTTGGCCAGCGCATCCGGCTGCGCCTCGAACGTGGCAAAGTCTGCTTCCGACAAGCGGACTTCCGCGATGCGCCGCAGGGTCTCGGGGCCTCGCTCGCGTGCAAGCGTCAGCACCCGCGTCGCTCCATCGTCCAAGCGCTTGGCCCGGTCGGGGGCAAGCTCGGCGAAGCGCTCGAGAGTGGTCGCCCGCCAGGCCGCGGCGTCGGACGGATCAGGCAGTGGGAGATCCAGCGCCGGGTCCAGCGCGTGGAGCCACCGGGCGAGGTGCAGGGTCGAGGCATCGGTGATCAGAGTGTGGAGCGAGGTGCCGCCACGGAAGCTTTGCGTCATGCTTGAAACGAGTCCTGGGTGCATATTGCGGCAGACAAATAACCGCGCCCAACATGTAGCAGAATGAATCGTTCTGCGAAAGCCCGTGTCCCACCACTCCACCGTAAATGGCTTTCCTGTTTGTCGGGTCGTGGAGCCCGGCGTCCAACGACGAGAGTTCCCGTGAACCCACTGCACCCCCGCCACACGAGCCCAAAGGACCGCCTTGCTGAAGTCTGCGATCTGCTCGCTCTCGGCCTGATCCGCCTCCACCTGCGCCAGTCAAGCGATCTATCTGCCGAGACCGGAGAGAGTTCGCTACACAACTCGGGGGCCCCGAGCGGTCATGCAAACCCGATCCGACGGAGAGTTGCATGACCGCCTCGATCCCCGTGCGCCTCGCCGCGCTGAAGACCATGCCGATGCCTGAGCTGAGGGCGGAATGGCGCAGCCTCTTCGAGACCGAACCGCCGCCGTTCAACCGGCGCGCGCTGGAGAACCGGCTTGCCTACCGCATCCAGGAGCTCGCCTACGGCGGGCTGAAGCCGGAGACGAGGAAGCGCCTGGAGGCGCTCGGCGACATCTACGACAGCGACAATGTCGCCACCCGGCGCATCCGGCATGATGCCCGACCCGTCGCGGGCACCCGGCTGGTGCGCGAGTACCAAGGCATCGAGCACACCGTCACGGTATTGGCGGAAGGCTACGAATGGGAGGGAAGGCCGTATCGTTCGCTGTCGGCGATCGCCCGCGCGATCACCGGCACGCGGTGGAACGGGCTCGTGTTCTTCGGGGTCAAGCGGCAGGGAAGCGCGGCATGACCAAGCCGATCACCCGCAAGCTCCTTTGCGCGGTCTACACCCGCAAGTCCAGTGAAGAGGGGCTGGAGCAGGAGTTCAACAGCCTGCACGCCCAGCGCGAGGCCTGCGAGGCCTACGTCGCCAGCCAGCGCTCCGAAGGCTGGGCGCTGATCCGGGAGCCCTATGATGACGGCGGCTTCTCTGGCGGCACCTTGGAGCGCCCAGCCCTGAAGCGGCTGCTCGCCGACATCGAGGAGGGACTGGTCGATGTCGTGGTGGTCTACAAGATCGACCGGCTGTCGCGCTCGCTCATGGACTTCTCGAAGCTCGTCGACGCCTTCGACCGCGCCGGGGTCACCTTCGTCTCGGTCACCCAGTCGTTCAACACCACGACCTCCATGGGGCGACTCACGCTCAACATCCTGCTCTCCTTCGCCCAGTTCGAGCGCGAGGTCACCGCCGAGCGTATCCGCGACAAGATCAGAGCCTCTCGGCAGAAGGGGATGTTCATGGGCGGCAACGTGCCGCTCGGCTACGTCGTGAAAGACCGGAAGCTCGTGGTCTCCGAACCCGAGGCGGCGATCGTCCGGTCGATCTTCGAACGGTTCGTGCGGATAGGCTCGGCGACCGTCTTGGCGCGCGAGCTGCGGCGCGAGGGCGTGCGCACCAAGCGCGGCAAGCTCGTCGACAAGGGCTATCTTTACAAGCTGCTCAACAACCAGACCTACCTCGGGTTCGCCGTGCACAAGGGAACGGCGTACCCAGGCGAGCACGCGGCGATCATCGAGCAGGACCTCTGGGACAAGGTGCACGCGATCCTCGGCGAGAACGTTCGCACCCGGTCGGCCAATACCCGGGCGCAGACGCCGGCGCTGCTGAAGGGGCTGATCTTCGGGCCGACCGGGGCGGCGATGTCGCCGACGCACACGAAGAGGGGCAACCGGCTCTACCGCTACTACGTCAGCCAGGACGTGCTGAAGTGCGGGCCGGACGCGTGCCAGTTGGGTCGGGTGCCGGCTGCAGAGATCGAGGCGGCGGTCATCGACCAGCTGCGCGGCATCTTCCGGCAGCCGGAGATCGTCGTCGGCACGTGGCGCGCCGCCCGCGCCGAGCAGGGCGACGTCACCGAGGATGAGGCGCGGGAAGCGCTGATCCAGCTCGACCCGCTCTGGGACGAGCTCTTCCCGGCCGAGCAGGCGCGGATCGTGCAGCTGCTGGTCGAGCGTGTCGATGTGCGGATGCAGGGCGTCGAGGTCAAGCTGCGGCCGAACGGCCTCGCCGGGCTGGTGCGCGAAGTGGCGGGTAGCAGGAGGGCAGCGGCGTGACGCGGGCGACGGTATCGGCGGACGGCGAGACGATCACGGTCCACATCCCGATCACGTTCAGGAAACGCGGCGGGCGGAAGCTGGTAGTGACGCCTGACGGGGCCGAGTGGGCGCCGCGGCCGCGCGTCGACAACGCCATGGTCAAGGCGCTGGCGCGGGCGTTCCGGTGGCGGAAGATGCTCGACACGGGCGTCTACGGGACGATCGAGGATCTGGCCACAGCCAAACGGCTCGCGCCATCCTACGTCAGCCGAGTCCTACGGCTGACCCTCCTCTCGCCGGAGATCGTGGAGGCGATACTCGACGGGCGGCAGTCGGCGGAGTTGCAGCTGGACGATCTGCTGGAGGGATTCCCGCTGGTATGGAGCCGGCAGTTTGACAGCATGGGAGACCGGTGAACCATGGGGCTGCGATGAGGAGCAAAGGTGAATTGCTGCGCCCCGTCGATGGGCGCGTTGGGCGGAGAGCGGTCGTTTGCGCCCTGCCGCGCGCCAGGGCTCGCCCTTGGAAGCTGTCATTCGTCGTCTTCACCGCGCCGACGGCACTGTCGCGCACCGCCACTGGAGGTGGGCATGGTCCTGACCTGATCCACGGTCGGACCTTCGGCCTCATCGTCGAGGAGAATGCGCGCGGCGGCGCCGTCGAGGTCGTCATACTGGCAAGACCTGAGACTCCAGAGAAAGCAGCCGAGCCCGACGAGACCGAGGACAAGGCTCGTAGGAATAAGGAAGGCGAGCGCGCTCATGCCTGTTTCACCCGAAACCAATTGGGGCGACCTCGGGAACCTCGCGAGGCGCCTGCTCGATCATGGCGACGCAGTGGCCGCAGCGGATATCGTGCACTGGCAGCGGCGACTGCGGCTGCCCGTCCTTCCGAACTGCGGGGGCAACAAGCTCCCCCGACGGGCGATATCTGCCTGCTCGGCCGCGGCGAATACAACCGGGGCGCAGCAGCCCGTGGCATCAATCCTCAAGGTAGAACACGCGTTCGCCGCGGCTGGTCCGAATGGCGCGGTAGGCGTGCCAGGTGGCGTGGCCGAGAAGCGGGAAGATGACGATCAGGCCGACAAAGCCGGTCAGAACCGAAACGGCGAAGAGGCCGACGACGATTGCGCCCCAGGCCAGCATCACCGCCAGGTTGTTCCAGACCAGCGACATGCTGATCCCCATCGCCGACAGCGCGTCGGTGCGCTCCTCCAGCATCATCGGCACAGAAAAGACGCTGATCGCGTAGGCGAAGGCTGCGAAGATCCCCCCCACGAAGGTGCCGGTGATCAGGAGCGACCAGCCGAACCAGGTGGTGAAGATCATCGGCAGGAGCTCGTCGAAGCCGGGGAACGGCCGCACGCCGATGTGGAGCGCGCAGAGCAGCACCGCGGCGCGCTGCCAGAGAAGGAAGAGAAGAAGCAGGATCAGTCCGAGGAACGCCGCCTGGTAAGGGGAGGCGGACCGGACGAGGACCATCTGCCGGAAGCTCGTGCGCTCGCCTTGCTCCAGCCGCCGGCTTTTCTCGTAGAGACCCGCCGCGATCAGCGGTCCGAGCACCATGAAGCCGGAGAGCGCAGGGAAGAAGAAGTAGTCGATCTCGAACCGGAACATCCCCCAGACCACGAAGACCGACACCGCAAACACGACGAACCCGTAGAGAAGGCTCGGCACCGGGTTGGTCCAGAGGTCCCGCCAGCCGGCCTGAAGCCATTCGAGCGCGGTGCGCCGCGGCAGGTTGCGGGCGTGGAGGTTCGGCCGGGGCAGGGGCGGCACGATCTTCGGAAGGACTTCGGAGTCCATCGGCGTCTCCGTCAGCAAGCGGAAGCGGCGGCACGGAAGGTGCCACCGCCATGGTCCGGCGCCTTGAGGTGGGGCACGCACTCGGGCTGGGTCGCGAGCGAGACGTAGACGAGGTGCGTGTTCGCCAGCGCCATCAGCGCGACGATGGCGAGCCCGATCGCCGCCAGGGTCCAGCGACCCTTGCGCCCGAGCCGGGTTGGTGCATCGACGCTCATTGCTTTTCCGGCAGCACGTTGAGGACGTAGACCGCGAGCATCTTGCGCTCGGCCTCGGTGAGCCGGCCCTCCATGTGCGGCATCCAGCCTTGCCGGCCGCCGTAGATCGTTTGGAACAACGACGCCGAGTCACCGCCGTAGATCCAGAAGGAGTCGGTGAGGTTCGGCGCGCCGAGGCTCGTGTCGCCGGTCCCCTTCTCGCCGTGGCAGCTGGCGCAGTTCTCGGCGAAGAGCGTTGCGCCTTCCTCCCTTGCGGCCGCATCGGGGCTGGCGAGACCCGAGAGCGACTGGACGTAAGCCGCGACCGTGCGGATCTGGTCGCGCGTCAGGATCCCGTCCGCACCGAAGGCCAGCATCTGGGAGGTGCGCGTCTCGGGATGGGTGGAGTTGATGCCGACGCGCAGGGTCTTGAGCACGTCTTCGTCGTCCCCGCCCCAGAGCCAGGCCGTGTCGACGAGGCTCGGGAAGCCGGGGCCGCCGGTGCCGGCGCGGCCGTGGCAGGCCGAGCAGTTGTCGCCCCAGAGCGCCGGTGCCACGCCGGACACGATCTGCATCAAATCCGCATCCTTTCGGATGTCGTCGAGGTTTTCGTTGGCGAAGCGCGTCACCCAATACGTGCGGTAGCGCTCGCCCTCCGCGAGCTGACCCGCCACGAGCTGGCGTTGGTCGATGCCGAGAATTCCCTTCGTGTAGGTGGTGACGAGCGGCCAGGTCGGCAGCAGGATCCACATGACCAATGCCCAGACGTGGGTGATGCCGATGGCCCACCACACCGCCCGCGGCACGCGGGTGTTGAGCTCGGTGATGCCGTTCCACTCGTGGCCGGTGGTCTGGTGCCCGGTGAGCGGGTCGCGTTCATCTATCGACATGGGGCCCGTCCTCGTCGTCGAGCACGCTGCGAGCGGCGCGGTCGAACTTGTCCTTCTTCGACGGCCAGAGGGCGTAGACGACCGCGGCCAGGAAACCGGCCATCAGCACGAAGAGCCCGAAGGTCTTGGCGATCGCGACAAGAGTGTCGTGGTCGATCTCCATGCGCTTACTCCCCTGCCTCGACCCGCGCCTGGGCCGCGGCGATCGTCTCCGGATCGACGAGCTGGCCGAGCACCTGCAGGTAGGCGATCATCGCGTCCATCTCGGTCGGGACGCCGCTTTGATCGTCGAAGTTGCGGACGTTGGTCGCCTCGCCGTAGCGCTCGATCAGCCCCTCGGCGCGCTCGCCGTCCGGATCGACCTGGCCCCGCGCGTCCTGCACCGCATTCTCGATCTGCGCATCGGTGTAGGGGACGCCCACGCTGCGAAGCGTGGCAAGCCGCTCGGGAAGATCGCTCAGATCAGCCTCGCGCCGGGCGAGCCAGCGATAGGCCGGCATCACCGAATCCGGCGACACGTCACGGGGATAGTAGAGGTGGGCGAAGTGCCAGTCGTCGGAGTACTTGCCGCCGACGCGCGCGAGGTCGGGGCCGGTGCGCTTCGAGCCCCAGAGCATCGGATGATCATACTTCGACTCGACCGCGAGCGAGTACGGCCCCCAGCGATCGACCTCGTCGCGCAGGGTGCGGATCATCTGGCTGTGGCAGGTGTAGCACCCCTCGCGGAGGTAGATGTCGCGCCCCGCTTGCTCGAGCGGCGTGTAGAGGCGCATGTCGGGCGCGTCCTCGACAGTCTCGTCGATGGTGAAGAGCGGCGCGATCTCGACGGCGCCGCCGATGCCGCCGGCCACGACGATGGCGAGGGCAAGCCCGAGCGAGTAGCGCTCGAGCCGGTACATCGACCGGAAGATGGCGTGGAAGAGCGCCCCGAAGGGAGCGACGAGCCGCCGGATGATGGTGTTTAGCTTCCTGAGCATCCCCTACTCCGCCGGCACGCTGCGCTCGCCCGCCTCGCCCTCCGGCGTGGTGGGCCGGTCTTGGGCGAGATCCGCCTCGGGCGTGCGGCGGATCGTCATCCAGATGTTCCAGACGCCGAGCAGCGTGCCCACCAGGAACATCGTCCCGCCCACGGCGCGCGCGATGTAGTAAGGCCGCATCGCGACGACCGTATCGATGAAGGGATACTGCAGCGTCCCCGCGTCGGTATAGGTGCGCCACATCAGCCCCTGGAGGATGCCCGAGTTCCACATCGCGAAGACGTAGATGACGGTCCCCATCACCGCGAGCCAGAAGTGCCACTCGACCAGCCGCGGCGACCACATCCGCTCGCGCCGCCAGATCACTGGAACGGCTGCATAAATCGCCCCGAAGATCAGGATCGCGTTCCATCCCAGCGTGCCGGCATGCACGTGCGCTACGGTCCAGTCGGTGTAGTGCGACAGCGCGTTCACGCCGCGGATCGCCAGGAACGAGCCCTCGAACGTGGTGAGGCCATAGAAGATCGCCGCGACCATCATGAACCTGAGCGTCGCGTCGTCGCGCACCTTGTCCCATGCGCCATTGAGCGTCAGCAGCGCGTTCGCCGCCGTCGCCCAGGACGGCACCAGCAACATCACCGAGAACGTCATGCCGAGCGTCTGCACCCACTGCGGCAGCGCGGTATAGTGCAGGTGGTGCGACCCCACCCAGACGTAGAAGAACGTGATGCCCCAGAACGACAGGATCGACAGCCGATAGGAGTAGATCGGCCGCTGCGCCCGCTTCGGCAGGTAGTAGTAGAGCATCCCGAGAAAGCCTGCGGTGAGGAAGAACGCCACCGCGTTGTGCCCGTACCACCATTGCATCATCGCGTCCTGCACGCCCGACCAGACGATGTAGCTGCGCGAGCCGCTCCACGACACCGGCAGGGCGATGTTGTTGAAGATGTGGAGCACCGCGACGATCAGGATGAACGCGAGATAGTACCAGTTCGCGACATAAATGTGCGGCTCGTTCCGGCGGGCGAGCGTGCGAATGTAGAGCGTGAAGTAGGTGACCCAAACGACGACCAGCCAGAGGTCGGCGTACCACTCGGCCTCGGCATACTCCTTGGACTGGTTGATCCCCATCAGGTAGCCGGAGATGGCGAGGATCACGAAGAGTTGGTAGCCGAGCAACACGAACCAGGGGCTGAACTCCCCCGCGAGCCGCGCCCGGCACGTCCGCTGCATGACGTGAAACGAGGTGGCGATCAGCGCGCTGCCGCCGAAGCCGAAAATGATGCCGGTGGTATGCGCCGGCCGCAGCCGGCCGAAACTCGCCCAGGGCGCGTCGAAGGTCAGATCGGGCCAGGCCAGCAGATAGGCGACCCAGAGGCCGAACCCCATGCCGATCACCGCCCAGATCATGGCAAGGATGATTCCGACCTTGATCGGATCGTCGTAGTAGGAGCGGAGCCGCGAGGCGGGCGGCTCCGGCGCGTCCAGCCGTGACATCACCCGCCAGGCCAGCACGGCGCAGAACAGGAGCACGATCCAGCCGTGGGCGCCGAACGCCTCGCCGTTCCCCGCCACCGCCATGGCGAGGCCCACGAGCGCGCCAAGCAGCAGGACTATGAGCACGAGAACGCGCGTGCCAACCGGTAGAGCGGATACCACATCACCCTCCTCGTTCATACCCGACCGTACTTGGTCGATCGGGTCGTTTCTATCTTGGACGCACTTCCGCGCGATTGCGCCTCAAGCTCAACCTGTGTCAGTTACTCTGGTTCCGTTCCTCGAGGTCGGCGCCATTCCATCACGTAGGCCGTCGGCCTGCCACCACATTCGGCGTGGACCCATCGGCAAACTGACGGAATATCGGTGGTGGGGCTGACGAGTAGTGTCCGGAGAGCTCTGCAGATTCGTCGCGGGGTGAGGCAGTCATGGCAACGGGGTTCAATGTCGCCGCTGAGCCAGGACGTCCCTGCCATGACGAAGCCTGAGCCTACCGGTGCCCTCGCCATCCCGAAAGCGGCGCTGCTGGCCGAGACGCCGGACATCACGGTGGAGGAACTGCGCCTGGCGCTCGTCGAGCGCGGTCATTCCTTTAGCTACGGTACGCTCCGGCGGTTCTTCGCGCGCCGTCGGATCACGCGTAAAAAAGACCGCGCACGCCAGCGAGCAGGCCACGCTCACTTCGACAATCCTCAAGTTCCGCGGCGAGGAACGCGCGCTCCTCGCGATACTCGCCACCGCGGCGCTGGTGCAAATCCTCACGCTCATTCTTCTCGTTCCGCGCCACGGTGCAACGGCGGCTGCAGCCAGCCACCTGGGGTCAGTTATACTCTTTTCCGGGCTCTCCGCCCACGGTGTGCAGCGATCCCTTGCGAGGATGCATCCCGTCTCACGTTGCTAAGGGAAGCCGGGTGAACGGCGGCTTTGAAGATTATCCACGTCGGCGATAGCAGCGCTGTGAACGGCAGCAAAGGGCCGAAATCGACGATCGAGTTAGATGCGGGGTTCGCTCCGGACCCAACGAGTTGTGCAAAATTGGCCCGAAAGGGTTCCAAAAAGATGAAATAAATTCAGCTACTTAAACCTCTTCACCGGCGTTGTTGCATAGACGGGGGGTGGTCCGGATCGCCCCCTTCCCCCTTTGAGCTTCAGGCGATCCGGATGCTGCGGGGCATGCCGAGGGCGGTGAAGCGGTTGATGCAGCGCACCGCCACGGCGGCCTCGGCCTGTTGGCGGTCGAAGGCGCGCGAGCGGAGGCTCGGCCCGATGAGGGTCTTGTAGCGCAGCATCGCGGTTTCGGCGAGGGAGCGGCGGTGGTAGCCGGTCTCGGCCTTCCAGGTGTCACGCCCGACCGCAGCGATGCGGGCCACCGCCGCGCCGCGGGTGGGGGGAACGTCCGGCCGTCCCGGCGGCGGGCGGATGCCTGCCCCTTTACGCGGCGGGATCACCGGCTGCGCCGCTTTCGCGAGGATGGCGGCATGGCAGTCGAAGCTGTCGTAGGCCTTGTCGGCGCAGACCGCGGCGATCGGCGCGTCGATGCGGGAGAGCAGGCCTTCGAGCTCGGCGCCGTCGTGGACGCTGCTCGGGGTCAGGGCGTGGGCGTGCAGCGCGCCGGTCCGGGTGTCCACGGCCAGATGCAGCTTGCGCCAGACCCGGCGCTTGCCCTTGCCGTGCACGCGGACCTTCCACTCGCCCTCGCCATGCACCTTGAGCCCGGTGGCGTCGATGGCGAGGTGCACGGGGCCGCCGGAGGGCCACGCGAGCTTCGGCACCGTCAGCGCCGCCGCGCGGCGGGAGAAGGTGGAATAGTGCGGAACCGGGAGCTCCAGCCCGAGCCGCCGCGTCAGGTCGTGCAGGAAGCCCTGGGTCTGGCGCAGCGTCAGCCCGAACACCGCGCGCAGGCTGAGCGCGCAAAGGATCGCCGTGTCGCTGTAGCGCCAACCCTTGCCCCCAGCCGCTTGCCAGCCGGCGATCGCCGCCTCGTCGATCCAGAGCGTGACCGCTCCTCGCGCGACCAGGGCACGGTTGTACTCGCCCCAGTTCGTGACGCGGTAGCGAGCCTTCGCCTTCGGGACGGGGGATTTGCGGATGTGCTGTGCCATCCCAAGCGTGAATCACTTTCCACACGCAAGGGGAATCCCCTCATTTCAGAGGCTTCCATGCAACAACGCCGCCGGCCCGGTTTAAGGGTCTTTCCGCGCGGGCATTTCACGATGTCATGGCGCGCATCGGAGCGGAACCGGTGCAGCGGGACCGGGCTGCGGATCGGCTCCTTCTTGGTCGGGATCACCGCCGCGATCTCGCGCCGCTCGAGCCCGCCGAAGACCTTCGCGTAGGCGTATCCGGCGGCGGCGGTCACGACCTTGAGGGCGGCTCCGGTCGTCTGTGCCGCCGCGTCGAGCCGCTCCAGGATCGCCTGACCTTCGGTGATCTCGCCGGTTGTGATCTCGACGTCGAGGATGACGCCGCACTCATCGTCGACGGTGCCATGCTGCTTGTAGCTCGGCTCGAGACGTTGCCGCCGGCCGCTCGTCGCCATGCCGGCGTCAGGATCGGTGATGCAGACCTTCTTGAACTTGCCGGTCTTGCGCGATTTGCGCGCGGTCTCGGCTTCGTCGTTTTCGGCGGCCGCGGACGCGACGTATCGCTCAGCCAGGCTCTCCCGGCCGACGTCGGCCCGGACCAGCGAGGCGTCGACGTGAACCACCTCGCCCTTGGCAAGGCCGGCCTTCACCCAGTCCCGAACCGTGCGCTCGAAGATGCGGCGGAACCGTTCGGCGCCCCACCGCTGGCGGATGCGCGTCAGCGAGGAAGGGTCCGGCAGCCGCTCGTTCAAGCCGTACCCGGGGCGAACCAGCGGATCGCCAGATTGACCTGCGCCTCGCGCATCAGACGCCGGTCGTGCACAACGCCCAGCAGAAACCCGGCGAGCCTCAGCCGAACGGCGGCCTCCGGCTCGATCCCGGGCCGCCCGACACCCAGCGCGTAGAGCTCGGCCACCTCATCGACCAACCACGACAGATCGAGCACGCGGTCCACCCGTGCCAGCCCGTGCCAGGAGGTGATCGTCCGGAACAAGATCGCGCAGCGAGCCGCAGACGAAGAACTCGAGCTGACCCCGGTCCTGGCGTCCGAGCATCCTGGCCTCCGCCGCCAAAGCACCAAGCCATTGATTCAGCGATCAGCAGGTTTTCAACAGCCCCATAGAAACAAGGTTGCCATAGCCCTGGCCAACAAGATCGCTCGGATCGCCTGGGTGATCCTCACCCGACCGGGCGCGCTCTACGAGCGCAAGGACCCGGCCCGCGCCTGACGACGCCCGGCCGGCGGAAAGCGAGGTTCGAGGAAGTGATGACGAAACAGTCGATCGGCGCATCGTAAGCTCTGGGCAAAAAAAATGCGTGCTCCTGCCCGAACCAGTTATCTGAGAACGAAGCGCGCAGATCTCATCACGGCCTGGCCGCAACAGCGCTCATTCGCGAGAGGCCGGATACATTTAGGCGGGACTGCCGTCGTCAGAACGACCACGACCCTTGCCCGGGCGGGGCAGATCATACATGTTTTGCCAGCAGCTCCTTCAGTCCCGCATTGTCGAGCATCGCATCGGCATAGAGCCGCTTCAGCTTTGCGTTCTCCTCCTCGAGCGCCTTCAGCCGCTTCGCATCCGACACATCCATTCCGCCGAACTTGGCCTTCCACGCTGAGACACGTCGCCGACGACATGCCGTGCCTGCGGCAGAGCTCGGCCACCGCTGCGCCTGCATCATGCTCGCGCAGCACCCCTCCTCCGCCCCAGGGTTCCTTGAGACATCCCAGAGGGCTTATCGAGAGCCGATGGAGGTGTTGAGATGGATGACGTTGATCGCGGAGGAGCCGCGGGCGCGGAGACCTCGGATATCGGAGCGGTCGCGGCTCCGGGCCGGGAGCGGCGAATGACGGCGGGTCGCAAGCGGGACGCAGTGCTGCGGGTTCTGCGGGGCGAGCCGCTGGAGATCGTGGCGCGGGAGCTGGCGGTGACGGCGGCGGATTTGAGCGGCTGGCGTGACGCCTTCCTCGAGGCCGGGTCGGCCAGCCTGAAGTCGCGGGCGCGGGACGATCGCGACGAGACGATCGACCGGCTGCGGACCAAGGTCGGCGAGCTGACCATGGACACCGAGCTGCTCAACGCGAAGATCGAGCGGCTGGAGGCGGGCGGCGGCGCCCCTTTTGCGGCGCGGAGGTCGAAGCGATGAGCACCGTCATCTCGATCTCCACGCGCCGCCGCTACGGTGTCGCCCGGGTTTGCCGCGCCTGGGGCGTCGCGCGGACGGGGGTCTATCGCCGCCGCGGCACAGCGGAAGCGCCGCCCGCGCCACGGCGCAGGCCGGGGCCGCAGGGGCCGATGCCCGACGCCGCGCTGGTCGAGGCGATCCGGCAGGTGCTCACGGACAGCCCCTTCCACGGCGAGGGCTACCGCAAGGTCTGGGCGCGGCTGCGTCACCAGGGCCTGCGGACCTCGAAGGAGCGGGTGCGACGCCTGATGCGCGAGAACGGGCTGTCGGCCGCGACCCGCACCGGCGGTCCGCGCGGCCCGCGCAACCATGACGGCACGATCATCCCCGAAGCCATCGACACCATGTGGGGAACCGACATGACCGCGACGTTCACCGTCGAGCACGGCCAGGTGGCGGTGTTCGTTGCCGTCGACCATTGCTCGGCGGAATGCGTCGGCATCCACGCCGCCCTGCACGGTACGCGCCACGAGGCGCTGGAGCCGATCCGGCAGGGCGTGGCCGAGCGCCTCAGTGGGGTCGAGAAGGACGCGGCCAAGGGCCTGAGCATCCGCCATGATCACGGGAGCCAGTACATGTCCCGCGACTTCCGACGCGAGATCGCCTGGCTCGGTGCCGCGTCATCCCCGGCCTTCGTCCGGGCGCCCGAAGGCAACGGCTGCGCCGAGCGCTTCATCCGGACGCTGAAGGAGAACCTGCTCTGGGTCAGGACCTTCCGGACCGTCGAGGAGCTGCGCCTCGCCCTGATCGACTTCAGGCAGACCTACAACGAATGCTGGCTGATCGAGCGGCACGGCCACCGCTCGCCAGCCCAGTTCCGACGCGACCAGATGGACACGATGCCCTTGGCCGCATAATCGCAATCAGGTGTCTTGTCTTATGATGAGGGTGGCTCTCAGACTATGAGAGAGCCACTGCCCGCCACCGCCACTTATGGCGGGCAGTGGCGGGGGACGGATCGAGGGTGTCTCGGTCGCTGCGGACCGTTTCTGAGCATGATCGCCCCCGCCTTTTCTTCCGACCTGAACGGATACCGGGGCTCCGGGCCCGCACGACAAGACGAGGTGGAGAAAAGACCATGCAGCTTACCATCGGCATTGACGTTTCGAAAGATCGGCTGGACGCCTATCGGCTGTCGGACAGGCGGCACATCCAGGTGACGAACGACAAGGCTGGCCACAAGGCGCTGATCGGATGGATTGGCAAGGCCGAGCAGCCCTTGGTCGTGTTCGAGGCCACCGGGGCGTATCATCGCCACCTCGAGGCGGCGCTCGGCGCCGGCGGTATCCCGTTCGCCAAGGTCAATCCCCGGCAGGCGCGTAGGTTTGCTGAAGCGACCGGCCGGCTGGCCAAGACCGATCGGGTCGACGCGGCCATGCTGGCGCGGATGGGCGCCGTTCTGGAGCTGGAAGGGCGCATGCCCCCCGACAAGGCCCTGCACGAGCTCAGGGAGTTGCTGGCAGCCCGTCGCGCCCTGATCAAGGACCGGACCGCGGCGAGGACACGCCTTGCCACGGCTACCTTGCCCCTGGTCAAGCGCCAACTCGCCGCCCGCATCAGGCAGATCGAAACGCAGCTGCGCAGGATCGACGCCACCATGACCGGCACCGTTGCGCAGGATGAGGCGATGGCGCACAAGCTCGCCATCCTCGTCAGCATTCCCGGCATCGCGGAAACCACCGCCCTGTCGATGCTCATCGAAATGCCGGAGCTGGGGACCCTCGAGGGAAAGCAGGCCGCAAGCCTCGCCGGGCTGGCTCCCATCTCACGACAGTCGGGGAAGTGGCAAGGCAGGGAGCGCATCCAGGGGGGACGGACGGCCCTGCGACGCGCCATCTACATGCCCGCACTGGTCGCGGCGCGCTTCAATCCGGACTTGAAGGCGAAATACGACCAACTGATCCGCGCAGGAAAACCGGCCAAGCTCGCCATCACGGCCGTCATGCGCAAACTCATCGTCATGGCCAACGCCCTGCTGCGCGATGACCGGAAATGGTCCGAAACTTGCCCTTGATCAACACGGATACTCAAGATCCGGGGGCGGTACACTACGGTCTTCACCAAGAACCGCGACCGGCTGCTGACGACGGAGATGTCGCGAAAGTTCCTGGCCGCGCTCCTCGCCCACGGGGAGGTGGCGCCGCTGCTGTCGGACGAGCACTTCTCCGTCGACGGCACGCTGATCAAGGCCTGGGCCTCGATGAAGAGCTTCCAGCCCAGGCCGCAGGATGCGCCGCCCGATGACGGCGGTTCGGGAGAGCCGCCCGCCGCCGCGCCGGACCCGAACGCCGACCAACCCGCCCCAGAGACCGCCGCAGAGACCGCCCCGATGCCCGAGCCCGCCCGCCGCGACCGCAACGCCGAAGTCGACTTCCGGGGCGAGCGGCGGTCGAACGCCACCCATGCCTCGACCACCGATCCCGACGCGCGCCTGTTCCGCAAGAGCCGCGGGACCGGCACCATCCTCTGCTTCATCGGCCATACGCTGATGGAGAACCGCAACGGCCTGATCGTCCAGGCGGAGCTGACCCACGCTGACGGGCACGCCGAACGCCGCGCGGCGCTCGACATGATCCACCGCCATTCGCCCGGATCGACGCGCCGGCTGACGCTCGGGGCCGACAAGGCCTACGACAGCGCCGACTTCGTCGCCGACCTGCGCCAGGCCAGCGTCACCCCGCACGTCGCGCAGAAGAAGCGCCATTCCGCCATCGACGGCCGAACCACCCGGCACGCAGGCTACGCCCTCTCGCAGAGGCGGCGAAAGAAGATCGAGGAGCCGTTCGGCTGGGCCAAGACCGTCGGGGGCATGACCCAGACCGTCCATCGCGGCCTCGACCGCGTCCGCGCTCGCTTCACCCTCACCATGGCGGCCTGCAACCTTGCTCGCTTGCCGAAGCTGCTCGCCGCATGAGTACGGCGACGCTCCGACCCACCCCTCAAACTCGACCCTGAGCGCACCGACCAAGCAGGCCAGAAGGAAAACCTTCCCGAACCCCGGCTATTTCAGCAGCCTGTTAGTGCCGTCGGCACGCACGCCCAGGGCGACGTGGACCGCCTTGTTGCGAACCAGGCCTTCGTCGCGGATCTTGACCCGAAGGGCATCAAAGAAAACCAGCGGATAGATCGCCTCCAGCGGCCGGCCTTGCCAAGCGGCGATCTCCTCCAGCACCGCATCCGTCACCGTGCTGATCAGGTCCGGCGACACGTCGATGCCGTAGAGCTCGCGCAAATGCCCGGCAACCTCGCGCACGCTCATGCCGCGCGCATACATCGAGATGATCTTGTCATCGAAGCCGGGAAAGCGGCGCTGATACTTGGCGATGAGCTGCGGATCGAAGCTCGATTGCCGATCCCGTGGAACCTCCAGCTCGAACTTGCCGCTGTCTGTCGTCACCGTCTTGCGGCCATAGCCGTTGCGGCTGTTGCCCGCCCCAGCCTCTCCGCCGAGATGATGGTCCATCTCAGCGTTCAGCGCCCGGTCGGCCAGCGCCTTCTTCAGATCGTCGAGAAGGCCGTTCGGATCAAACGCTGTCTTCGGATCGGCGCCAGCAAGCAGCTGGTCGAGGAGGGCATCAGGAATCTTCGGCTCTTTGCGTCGCGGCATATCGGGGCTCCTTTGATCCCACTATGCCCGGCCCCACACGGAATTCCTGACAGTCCCGATGCTGGACAGCGGCGGGGACGCGACGCTGGAGGATCTCGCCCAACCCTCACCGTCGAAGATGGACAGGTCGCGAGAAACACACTGCCCAGGGTCTCGCCATCCGCCACGACCACGGCAGCCAGTACATGTCGCGCGACTTCCAGAAGGAAATCGCCTGGGTCCGGCGCCACCTCGTCGCGGGCCTTCGTCCGCGCCCCCTAGGACACCGGCAGCGCCGAGCGCTTCATCCGCACGCTGAAGGAGAACCTGCTCTGGGTCAGGACCATCCGGACCGTCGAGGAGCTCCGCCTCGCCCTCATTGACTTCAGACGGACCTACAACGAAAGCTGGCTGATCCAGCGCCACGGCCATCGCTCCCCGGCCCAGTTCCGACGCGACCGGATGGACACCACGCCGATGGCCGCTTAATCAGAATCGGGCGTCTCAGTATCTAGAGGCGGCATAGAAATTTGTTGGCGATTATCCCAACCATAGAACATGCTACGGCAAGATGAGCGAAGATGAATAGTCAGTGCCTCGAAGCATGGCTTCGCTCCCAGCCATCCGAAACTGATGCCGAGAAGGCGAGGCGACGCAGAAACGCGGCAGCTATCGCGCACCGCGCGGCGATGCGGACGGTCCCCACTTTGTTACAGTACTTTCGAACTGGGGATTCGGCCGCAACTGACCGGCTGATATTCACGGCGCTTCGCCTACATTTGCTTTCAGATGTGGCGGCAGCGGAACCATTCTCCGAATTCCGAAGCGCCACCGACACCGCCCTCCACGCCTTGACAGCCGGCAGCACTCGGGCCGTCACTGGCGCAGCCAGCGCGTCCGCCGACCCTGCTTTTCGCGCCAGCGTCCGCGCTGCCGAACGCGCCGCCGACGCTACTCGCTCCGCATACGCCGCCTTCATCGTTACCGACGCTGTCGATTCTGCCGCCGCTGCCGTCGACGCAGGTGCGGCTTGGGAAGCTGTCCAAGCGGACATCATTGCGTTAGAAGCCGGCCGCAGCATCAAGGATCTACCACTTTGGTCGGTGGGTAATCCATCAGCGGGCCTCTGGTCGGTAGGGCGCGCGCGTGTCGCCGCTATGGAACCGGGCGGGGATTTCTGGACGTCCTGGTACAGCAATGCTCTAGCGGGTCTGCCGCAGGACTGGACATTGCTTGTCCAGGTGGCGCGTATTCCGCCTGCGGACTGGGACAAGGGGCCGGAACACGTCAACGCAATCGTAGCGCAGTTGCGCACCGGTCGCGCCGTGCAACTCTCCGACAATGCCGAGCGCATCGAGATCAATCCGGCGACCGGGCTTCTGCGCCTCGTCCCTGAAGATGAGCTGCCCGAGGACATTGCCTCGTACGCACGACGAAAGATGTCGCGCGCGATGGACTTGTTCGGCGAACGACCCGAAAACCAGTACACTCCGCTTGACCCTGCGCTCAGAGTAGTTCGCGAGGCGCTCGCTGACCCGGACAATCCGCCCGTCGAACTGTTTGACGCCTGTTCGAGTTCATCGCGTCTCGTGGCGCGTCTCGCTGCGAACGAGGTGATCCCGACCTCAGAGCAGGACGCCCTCATTCACGAATACCTCTACCGAATGCGCGAGGCAGCGGCAGACATTCTCGGAACCGACCCCAAGACTCGTGAAGTCATTGCTCGCCGAAATGCTATCGTCGGCAACGATGCCTTGATCGATGTGCGGCAGGGCGTGATGGAGGCCGCGGAGGGGCTCGCCTCGCGTTCGGAGGGGCGTCTCGCGAAAGTCCTACCTGACGATGCGTCCGTGGCCACGGATCTGGCCGCTGATCCGGAAGAGCGCAAAGCGAGCTCCTTCCGTCTCGCGGGTCGACTAGTTCGGATAGCCGTAGTGGCAGGCACCGGCATCAGATTGGTCGGGGATGCGATCAGCGGCGGAGAGAAGATCATAGGCACCATCGAGGCCATTCGCGCCTCCCCGATGTTCCAGATGGCCCTGCGCGCGGCGCTGAAGTATCTCGGCCTATGAGGGAGGCGTCATGGGGAATGAGTTCGACCACAGGCTCACTTGCGCCTCAAGCCTCGACAGCAACTTCCTGGATATTGGTCGTAGCAAAACTACATGAAATCATAGGCATAAAGCTGTACACCAAATGACCCGGAGTGAACAGGTCCGGAGAAACCGAGCCCGGAGAGAACGCTTTCCGGGTTCTAAAGCCGCGTCGAGGTGAACAGCCCTCCGGCTACAACCCTCGAATACAACGAGAAATTTCGGCTGCGCGACCAAACGGAGAACGGGTTGCGTCGGGATGTTGGCGGAGGAACGGGAACTGGGGTCTAACAGTCTCTGGGGCGTAAGTCACTGATCTAAAATGATTTGAGTTTGGGCGTTCCGATCCGATCACCGGCATTGCGTTCGCCGCCGCTTTCAGGCCTCAGGGCCGTGCGTCCAGGCGGCTCAGCCGCCTTGAGCGCGTATGTTGGAAACGGCGGTGTAAAACTCTGCCAGGGAAGCGGCGTGATGGTCGCGCTGCGGGCGGAGTAAAACTCGGCCACTTTGGCCCTTTCTGGCGACAGGGAGGGCGGGGGCATTTTCAGCGTGGAGCTTTATCGGAAGGTGCGTCTCGCCTGTCGGGACG
>Ga0164241_10002403_pt1 | contig 20481 bp, 22 predicted proteins | sample OricomyardsoilBY_FD_108780 | JGI IMG/M metagenome (GOLD analysis project Ga0164241, IMG submission 108780) | Backyard soil microbial communities from Emeryville, California, USA - Original compost - Back yard soil (BY) | ecosystem: Environmental > Terrestrial > Soil > Unclassified | place: USA... | reverse complement strand
TCGTTCCTCGGGTCTGAGCGGCGCTCCTCGACCGCCGGGTGGGTTGGCGTGTCTTTGGTGGTCGAGGAGCGAGCGTCAGCGAGTGTCACGAGACCACGGTCAGTGCCCCAGGCGCCGTCACCGGATTTCGTCTCGCGGTCACGACCTCGCAAGCTCGGTCGTGCGCTCGCTCAATCTGCGCTCGCGCACGCCGGGCGCTCGTTCCTCGCGCACGGCTGCTCGCTTGCTCGCTCAATCTGCGCTCGCGCACGCCGGGCGCTCGTTCCTCGCGCACGGCTGCTCGCTTGCTCAGGCAAGCCCGTGCTCGTGGGCGAAGACCACGATCTGCACCCGGTCACGGAGCCCGAGCTTGCGCAGGATCGCCCCGACGTGGGTCTTCACCGTCGACTCGCTGGCAAAGATCTGGCCCCCGATCTCGGCGTTCGATAGGCCCTGAGCCACTGCCCCGAACACCTCGCGCTCCTTGTCGGTCAGCCCCAGGTACGGCGGCGGCGGGGGCGTGCGGGTCTGGAACTGCCCATCGAGCAGAGTTGCGAGGTCGTGCGGCGCGAGCACCGCGTTGCCGGCGTACACCGTGCGGATCGCGTCGCGCAGCATCACCGGCGTCGTCCCCTTGAGCAGGAACCCGCTGGCGCCGTACCGGATCGCGGTCGCGGCGCGGTCGTCGAGGTTGAACGTCGTCAGCACGACGACCCGCACCGGCCGCTCGCGGCGCCCGACCCGCTCGGGCAGGAAGATCTGCCGGGTCGCCTCGACGCCGTCCATCTCCGGCATCCGGACATCCATCAACACCACGTCGGGTGCCAGGTCGTCGACCAGCCGCACGGCTTCGACGCCGTCGCCGGCCGAGCCGACGACCTCGAGCCCCTCCTGGGCGTCGACGATCACCCGGACGCCCTCACGGAACAGGTCCTGGTCGTCGACCAGGAGCACGCGGATCGGATCGCTCACGAGAGCACCCTGACCGGCACCCACGCCGTCACGGTGAACCTCGGCGGATCGGTGCGTCGGCGTACGTCGAGTCGCCCGCCGACGGCGTCCAGTCGCCGGCGCATGCCGTCGAGTCCCTGACCGGTCTCCGGCGACCGTGCCGCGGTGACGGGCTGGGTGTCGTCGAGCGACCGGTCGTGCGGTTCTTCGTCGCCGATCGTGTTCTGCACCTCGATCCGGAGGTCGCCCTCCCAATGCCGCTCGACCAGCACCGGTCGGTCACGCCGGCCGTGCTTGATCGCGTTGGTCAGCATCTCCTGCAGCACCCGGAACGCCACGACCTCCAGCTCGGGCGGCATCGGCTGGGGAGTGCCGACGACCGTCGACTCGACCACGTGCCCGCTGGCGCGGATCCCGTCGAGCAGGCTCTCCAGGTCGGCCTGCTGCGCCGGTGCTGCTGCTCCCTGAGTGGAGGCGAGCACCGACCGGACGTCGTCCAGGGAGCTGCGGGCCGAGGTGGCGATGTTCGTCATCGTGCGTTTGAGCCCGGCGGTGTCGACGTCGTCGAGGTACTGGGCCGCCTCGGCCTGCGCCAGGATCACCGCGAGTGAGTGACCGACGACGTCGTGCACGTCGCGAGCCAGACGCGCCTGGTCCTCCCGGAGCCGGGCGATCTCGGCCGCTTGGTCACGCTCGGCCTCGGCCTCGGCCTGGGAGGCCCGCGAGGCCTGGGACCCGGCCGAGAAGCGCAACGCCAACCCGAGCAGCCAGGGCGCCATCAGCAGCGCCGTGCCGAGCAGGGCGGCGGGGATCCGCCAGCTGTTGCTCCCGTCGTAGGCACGCTGGGCGAGCCCCTGGACGCCGGCGACGCGCAGCGAGTCGTAGAAGACGTTCGGATCCAGCCAGAGCACGGCCACAGCCGCGGCGAGCGGGATGGAGAGTCCGCTCAGCCACAGGACCGCGGTGCTGCCCCACCGGGCGCACCCGAACGCGACGACCGCGAGCAGCACCTCGCTGACCAGAGGGCCGGTGCCGGTGGCGAGGTGGACCAGGCCGACCAGCCACGCCACCGCGAGCGCGGCTCCTGGCGCATGTCGGGACAGCGCGACCGCGACCGCCAGGCCGAGCACGACGAGCAGCGCGCCGGTCGTGCTCGTCACCGAGCTGTCGCGGTTGGCGTCCCACAGGGCGACCACGAGGACCAGCAGGCCGGCGAGGACGTCCGGCGCCCACGGACGGGCGCGCTGCCAGGGATCGGGCAGCGTCGTCATGCGGGCAATCGAACCATCACCGGTGGGCGCCTCGCACCAGTGCGTCGAGGAGTTCGGCGTACGGCATGCCGGCGGCTGCGAACATCTGCGGCACCTGCGAGTGTTCGGTCATGCCCGGGACCGTGTTCACCTCGTTGAGGACCGGCCCCTGCTCGGTCAGGAAGAAGTCGACCCGCGCCACCCCGGAGCAGCCGAGTGCCTCGTACGTCGCCACAGCGGCGTCCTCGAGCGCCTTTCGCTCGATGTCGCTGAGCGTCGCCGGCAGTCGGAACTCCGCGTGTCCGCCGTACTTCGCGTCGTAGTCGAACAGACCGTCCGCCACGATCTCCAGCGCGGGCGGCACCAGCAGCGACCCGTCAGCATGGCGCAGCAGGGCCACGTCGATCTCACGTCCGACCACGACCTCCTCGACCAACGCTCGGGAGTCGAGGGAGAGCGCCGCGTCGAGCGCCGGCCGGCACTCGGCCGCCTGTGTGACCAGCGAGACGCCGAGGCTGGAGCCGGCGGAGACCGGCTTCACCACGACCGGACCGGTCCACGACACGACATCGACGGTCGCGGCCGTCACCACGCGCCCGCGCGCCGTGGTGATCCCGAGCGCCTCGGCGACCAGCTTCGTCGCCCACTTGTCCATCGCCAGAGCCCCCGCACCGACGCCCGACCCGACGTACGGCAGCCGGGCGAGCTCGCAGAGCGCGGCGAGCGTCCCGTCCTCGCCGTGCGGACCGTGCACGACCGGGAACGCCACGTCACACCCTCGGAGCACCTGGGCGGCCCCGACCAGGCTCATGGGGCGCCCGCCGCGGTCGCGCCAGGTGCCGTCCCGGCCGATGGTCAGGCGCACGACCTCGTACGCCGCCGGGTCGAGAGCGCCGGCCACGCTCGCCGCCGAGGCCAACGACACCTCGTGCTCGCAGCTGCTCCCACCGCCGATCACGGCGACCCGGGGCCTCACCGGACGCTCCGGAGGCGTACCGGGCGGGTTCGACGGGCAACGCGTGCCCCGATCCCGGTGACGATCTCGTGCTCGAGGGTGTCCGACCAGGCAGCCCACTCGGCGACGGTCGGCTCGTCCGCGGCGCCGGGACCGAGCACGGTGACGGCGTCGCCGACCTCGGCCCCCGCGGCCCCGAGGTCGACGACCGCCTGGTCCATCGAGATGCGCCCGACCACGGGCACCCGGCGCCCGCGCACCTGCATCTCGCCCCGGCCCGACGCCACGCGCGGCAGCCCGTCGGCGTACCCCAGCGGCACGAGGCCGAGGTACGTCGGCCGATCGGTGACGTGCTCGTGCCCGTAGCCCACCGGAGTCCCGGACCGGACACGTCGCACGGTCACCAGAGGCGCGGTCAGCGTCATCGCCGGGCGGAGTGCCGTCGTCCGGCTCGGGTCGATGCCAACGAGACCGGCGCCCACCCGGCTCATCGTGTGATGTGAGAGCGGGTCGGTCAGGGTCGCGGCCGTCGCCGCCAGGTGACGGTGCCGCGGCCGCAACTCGGCTGCCCGCGCGACCTCCATCGCCCAGGCGAACCGGGTGCGGGCCAGCGCATTGCAGGCGTCGCCCGGGTCGTCGGCACAGCCGAGGTGGCCCATCACGCCCACGACGTCGAGCTCCCCGCGTCGTACGGCGAGGTGGGCGGCCCGGCACAGCCGCGGCCAGTCGGCCGGCGCGGCGCCGTCGCGTGCCATCCCGGCGTCGACGTGGAGGTGGACGCGGGCACGTCCGGGAGCGGCCGCCACCGCGGTGAGGTGCTCGAGGGTCGGGACGGCCACGTCGATCCCTCGCTCGACCGCGGTCGCGAAGTCGGCGTCCACCGGGTTCAGCCAGCTGAGGACCGGCACGTCGAGACCGGCGTCGCGCAGCGGCCACGCCTCTGCGAGCGACGTGACGCCGAGCCAGGTCGCCCCGTGGGCGAGTGCGGTGCGAGCCACGTCGATCGCGTCATGGCCGAAGCCGTCGGCCTTCACCACCGCCATCACCTCGCCGGTGGCGCGCGCCACGATGGTCGTCGTGTTGGCCGCGATCGCCGCCAGGTCCACCTCGAGGAGCGGGCCCGACGTGGGCAGGACCTGCGGGTCCGAGAGCAGGATCGTCATGGCAGCGACGCTAGGAAGCGGCGCACGTCGGCGCCTCCACCCGAGGTGCCGCATTGCTGGCCGTGAGGAGGAGCCGGATCCGGCCGCCGCGAGTGCCGAAGAGGCCGCGGTCCACACCGTCGAGGAGGACCAGCCGTGAGTACTAGGCGGGGCGCGGGTCGTCGCGGCGTCGCCACTCGATGGCCGGACAGGTGTCCATGACCATCGGGACGCCGGCCTCGGTCGTCCGGGCGAACGCCGCCTCGTCGATGACTCCGAGCTGGAACCAGACCCCCCGAGCTCCGACCGCCAGCGCCTGGTCGGCGAAGTCGCCGGCGGCCTCGGAGCGGCGGAACACGTCGACCACGTCGATCGGGAACGGGACCTCGGCCAGGGTCGCGTAGCCTCGCTGGCCGAGGACCTGGTCCTGATCTGGAGCGGCGTCGCCGAACCGAGGATGGATCGGCACGATCCGTTTGCCGCGGCGCTGGAGCAGCGACGCGATGGAGTACGCCGTGCGCCCGCGATCGCCGGACAGTCCCACGACAGCCCAGGTCTCGAGGTCGTCGAGCATGAGGTCGACCCACTCGTTCCGCTGCCACTCGCCCACGTCCTCAGCCTAGGTCTACGAAACGTAGAATCCGGCTCATGAGCAACGACTTCCCGCTGTTCGCGCTCTCGGAGGAGCATCGGGCGATCCGCGCGGCGGTGCGCGACCTTTGTGAGGCCAAGGTCGCGCCGTACGCCGCGGAGGTGGACGAGGAGGGGCGCTACCCGGAGGAGGCGGAGAAGGCGCTGCGGCAGGCCGACTTCCACGCGCCGCACGTGCCCGAGGAGTACGGCGGCGCCGGCGCCGATGCCCTCGCCACCGTGCTCGTGATCGAGGAGGTGGCCCGGGTCTGCGTGGCGAGCAGCCTGATCCCGGCGGTGAACAAGCTGGGGTCGTTGCCGCTGATGATCGCCGGCTCCGAGGACCTCAAGAGGCACTACCTGACCAAGCTCGCCGCCGGTGACGGCGGCTTCTCCTACTGCCTGTCCGAGCCCGACGCAGGCTCCGACGCGGTGGCGATGAAGACCCGCGCCGTCCGCGACGGCGACGGCTGGGTGCTCGACGGCGTGAAGCGCTGGATCACCAACGCCGGCGAGAGCGAGTACTACACCGTGATGGCGGTGACCGACCCGGAGCAACGCAGCCGTGGGATCTCGGCGTTCGTGGTCGAGAAGTCCGACGAGGGCGTCACCTTCGGCGCCAAGGAGAAGAAGCTCGGTATCAAGGGCAGTCCCACCCGCGAGGTGTATCTCGACAACGTCCACCTGCCTGCCGAGCGGATGATCGGCGCGGAGGGCACGGGCTTCGAAACCGCGATGAAGACCCTCGACCACACCCGGATCACGATCGCCGCCCAGGCCGTCGGGGTCGCCCAGGGCGCCCTCGACTATGCGCTCGGCTACGCCAAGGAGCGGCAGCAGTTCGGGAAGCCGATCAGCGACTTCCAGGGGCTCCAGTTCCTGCTCGCCGACATGGGCATGAAGGTCGAGGCGGCCCGGCAGCTGACCTACGCCGCCGCGGGTCGCTCCGAGCGCGGCGACGCCGACCTCACGTTCTTCGGTGCGGCCGCCAAGTGCTTCGCCTCCGACGTGGCCATGGAGGTCACCACGAACGCCGTCCAGGTGCTCGGCGGCTACGGCTACACCCGCGACTACCCGGTCGAACGGATGATGCGCGACGCGAAGATCACCCAGATCTACGAGGGCACCAACCAGGTGCAGCGCATCGTGATGGCCCGCCAGCTGCTCGCCGGAGTGCAGTCCGAGCTCTAGACGGGCGAGCGCGTTGCTGCAGGTCAGGCCGCGTTCGTGGCGGAAGCGTGGCTCTCGCCCTCGACGATCCAGCGGGCCTCGAGGTGCTCGGAGCCGTCCGCGTCGGTGACGACGATCCATCGCTGGATGAGGGTCGGCCGCTCGTCCGTGCGCATGATCATCTCCTTGTCGTTCACCGGGCGTTCACCTGCGGTTCACCTTAGCGTGTCGGTCCCCACCGGGCCCGTGATTTCGCCGGCTCTTACCAGGACTTCCTCCACAGGAGGGTCAGATGCCCCGGAGAACGCTGAAGCCCCTCCACCTGAGCGGCGAAGAAGCCCGTGCGGTGAGCGAGGTCGCCCGGGCAGCAGAATGAGGGGGTGACCGACACCGTCTCCACGACCACGTACGACGTCGCCCGGGTGCGGGCCCACTTCCCACAGCTCGGTGACGGTGAGGGCCTCGGCGGCGCGCACTTCGACGGTCCGGGCGGCACCCAGACCCCGGACGTCGTCGCGCGCGCGGTCTACGAGACGCTCGTCGGCCCGCTGGCCAACGACGGCGTGGTCACGCCGGCCGAGCGGAACGCGTCCCGAGCGCTCGAAGCCGGACGCGCGGCGATGGCGGACCTGGTGAACGCCGATCCCCGTGGCATCGTCATCGGCCGCTCGATGACCCAGCTGACGATGGACATCGCACGCACCTTGGCCCGCGACTGGGGCCCTGGCGACGAGGTGGTGGTGACCCGCCTCGACCACGATTCCAACGTCCGCTCGTGGGTGCACGCCGCCGAGCACGTGGGTGCGACCGTCCGCTGGGCCGACTTCGACCCCGAGACCGGGGAGCTCGACGTCCGCCAGGTCGACTCGGTGCTGTCCGATCGCACTCGGGTCGTCGCGATCACCGCGGCGTCGAACCTGATCGGCACCAGGCCTGACATCCCTGCGGTCGCCGAGCTGGTCCACGACGCCGGAGCCCTGCTGTACGTCGACGGCGTGCACTACACCGCCCATGTCCTCGTCGACGTCCAGACGCTCGGCGCCGACCTGTTCGCGTGCTCGCCGTACAAGTTCCTCGGTCCGCACTGCGGGGTGCTCGCCGCTCGCCCGGAGGTGCTCGAGCCGCTCCGGCCGGACAAGCTGGTGCCGGCCAGTGACGAGATCCCCGAGCGGTTCGAGCTGGGCACGCCCGCCTACGAGCTCTTCGCCGGCGTCGCCGCTGCGGTCGAGTTCCTGGCCGACCTGGTGCCGACCGAGGGCAGTCGACGGGAGCGGTTGAGGGGCTCGCTGACCGCGCTCGAGGCGTACGAGGACCGGCTGCGGGCGCAGCTCGAGACGGCGCTCGAGGACCTGCCCGGGATCACCCTGCACGCTCGGGCGGCGCGGCGTACGCCGACGCTGCTGGCGACGTTCGCCGGTCACGATCCGCAGGACGTGCGCCGGCACCTGGCGACCAGGAACGTGAACGCCCCAGCCGGCTCGTTCTACGCCTACGAGGCATCGCGCCGGCTCGGCCTGGGCGGCGACGGCGGGCTGCGGATGGGGCTCGCGCCGTACACCGACGACCGCGACGTGGAGCGTCTGATCGACGGGCTCACGGAGTACCTGTCCCGTGCCTGACACGGAGTCGGGCACGGAGTCGGGCACGAAGTCGGGCGCTTGGAACCATGCGGACGTCGAGGTGCGGCCGAGCCAGATCGCCGGTCGCGGGCTGTTCGCCGCTGTCGGCCTCCCCGCCGGGACCGTCGTGCTGGCCACGGGTGGGACCAGGGGGAGCACTGCGGAGGTCGCCGGCCTGGGCGTGGACTTCCCCAACCACTCCTGCGACCCCAATCTCGGGTGGGTCGACGAGCACCGTCTGGCCACGATGACGGCGGTCAGCGCAGACGAGGAGCTGGTCACCGACTACGCGATGTGCATCGTCGAGCCGGACTGGTTCCTGCGCTGTCACTGCCCGAGCTACCGCTGCCGGCAGATGGTCGAAGGCACCGACTGGCGCATTCCGCAGCTGCAGAAGCGGTACGCCGGCTGGTGGGCGCCGCACGTGCCCCAACCCACGCCCTGAGAGAGAGGTAGAGCCGGGTCGCGGAGCATCCCCCCGGTGTTCCGCGACCCGGCCCTGCGCCGAGAAGTGGCGCTCCCCCGCGGGGCCGGCTGCGCTGGTCCCCCGATCCAGCGTCGCCGGCCTCTGATGGTCAAGAGCCACCGGCGCCCGACCTGATACACCCCGGACGACAAATTCTGAGCGCGGCGGCCGAGCTCGCGAGGACGCCGGTCAGCGAAGAGAAATCTGACCGGGTCAGACCAGGAACGGCGGCGTGACGAACGGGGGCACGATCCGGTCGCCGTGCCGGTTCTGCGGGAGCAGCCACAGCCGCGCCTCGCCGCTCATCGGGGCGGGGAACTCGAAGCGGCCGTCCCGGTCGGCGTACGCGCTCTGCCGGGTGTGTCCCAGCGTGTCACCCGGGGGCCCGAGGAAGACCCGCATCGGCAGGGCAGGGATCACCCAGCCGTCGAGCCGGCGGGCACCGTCGTCGGTGTGGTGGATGCGCACCAGGACGCGGTACGTCGTGCCGGCGAACTCGAGCGCCACCGTGTTGCTGGTCTCGGGTTTCGCAGCCCCGCGTGTCCCCGCCCGGGTGTCGACACGCTCCACGAGGGTCAGCAGCTCCCACTCGGTCTCGAGGTCCTCGACGGCGAGCCTGGCGAGCACACCCTCGGCGAGATCGGCTGGTGCCGGGTCGAGATCGGCGTACAGCCCGGCCACCGCGACCAGCAGGTCGTCGTCCGTCGCGGTCACAGCGACCCCCCGAGCTCGGCGCGGAGCTTGTCGAGGCAACGGCGCCGGGTGGGACCGATGCTCCCGATCGGCATCTCCAGCGTGTCGGCCACCGACGAGTAGTCCGGTCGCGGTTCCCAGGCGACGATGCGCAGGAGTCGTTGGCAGCGCTCAGGCAGTCGCGAGAGCGCCTCCCACAGAAGGGCCTTCTCGTCATTGGTGACGACCTCGGACTCGGGCGAGGTCTGCACCGGGAGCCGGGCGTCCAGCACCTCGTCCTCGACCGGGCGGGTGCGGGTGACGGACTTGCTCACCCGCCAGGCCTCTCGGCGCGCGGCCGTGCACAGCCACCGGGTGATGGCCTGGGCGTCGCGGACGGACTCCGCGGAGCGGACGAGCGTGAGCCAGGTGTTCTGCACGACGTCCTCGGCGGCCTCGCGATCCAGCCCGGTGGCACGTACGACGTGCCAGAGCACGGGGCTCATGGTGCGGACCAGCTCGTCGAGCGCGGCGTCCTCACCGGCGCGCCAGCGGCGGAACGCGTCCGTGGCAGCGTCGTACAACGCCGAGGAGGTGGGTCCCCCTGGCGCACCGTGCGTGGCCATCACACCCCCAGAGGAGCCGCCCCCGAGTGGCGGAGATACGTCATGGAGCTCGCTGATACGTCGTGGAACTGGGCGTCGAACCTACCGCGCCACGAGCGTCGACGTCATGAGAGCCCGCACCGTGAGCCGTTGACTCGGTCAACCACCGGCTACGCTGGCGTCCGTGACGCACCTCGACCTGCGGATGCCCGACGGCACCGCTGAGGCCTACCTGACCGGCTCGGGTCCCGGGGTCCTGTTCTACATCGACGCGATCGGCCTGCGACCCCAGACGGAGGGGATGGCCGACCGGATCGCGGAGTGGGGCTACACGGTTCTCGCGCCGAACGCCCTGTACCGCTCGGGCACCGCAGCGGAGACCTCGCCGGACGGCGATCTGATCGCCCCTGGCGCGCGGGAGGCGTTCTTCAAGACCACCGGTCCGCGCCTGGCCGCGCTCACACCGGATCGGATCCTCAGTGACGCCCGCGTGTACCTGGAGGCCCTGCGCGAACGGGCCGGCAGCACGGCGGTCGGGGTCGTCGGCTACTGCATGGGTGCCCGGCTCGCGCTCCGGACGGCGTGCCTCGACCCCGACGTGGTCGCCTGCGCCGGTTTCCATGGCGGTGGCCTGGCGACCGAGCATCCGGACAGTCCGCACGCCGGACTGGCCGATGCCCGTGCCGAGTTCGTCTTCGGCCATGCCGACCACGACCGCGGGATGCAGCCCGACGCCGTCGCGCGGCTCGGGCGCGCTCTCGAGGCCGCGGGACTGACGGCGACGAACGAGATCTACCCGGACGCGCCGCACGGCTACTCCATGGACGACACGTCGATGTACCAGGAGGCCGGCGCCGAGCGGTCCTTCCGCGAGCTGGAGGCCCTGCTCGCACGCACCCTCAGCGCCTAGATGAGCCGAGCCGTGCCGGTCAGCCGCCGCCGCGCCCGCGTCCGGCGAGCATCGCAGCCACCGGCGGGATGAGCGCCGCGACGACGCTCATGCCGACGGCGACGGGGATCGACCAGAAGCGCACGACGTTCCAGGCGAGCACGATCAGCGCCACACAGGTGCCCATCAGCCAGAAGTACTGGGCACGGGAAGACAGGCGCTTCATTCGTCGCCGAGACCCGGTTTGGCCGATCGGACCGGGGGTACATATCGCCCGCGGCCCGGTCCGGCGAGGCTCTCCATGCCCGCCGGCAGCCGGGCCGACCAGAGCCCGGGACGCGTGGCGCCGCCGGCGTGCACGATCACCCGGCGAACAGCTCGAGCATCGCGTCGTTGAAGGCCGGTAGGTCGTCGGGCTTGCGACTGGTCACCAGCTTCCCGTCGACCACGACCTCCTCATCGACCCAGTCGGCGCCGGCGTTGCGCAGGTCCGTCTGGAGGCTCGGCCACGAGGTCATCTGTTTGCCACGGACGACGTCGGCCTCGGCCAGCGTCCACGGCGCGTGACAGATCGCCGCCACCGGGCGGCCGGCCTCCACGAAGTCGCGGACGAACGCGACGGCGTCCTCGTCGGTGCGCAGCGCGTCGGGGTTGGCGACGCCGCCCGGCAGCACGAGCCCGTCGTACGACGCCGGGTCGGCGTCCGCGACCACGCTGTCCACCGCGAACGTGTCGGCCTTGTCCAGGTGATGGAACGCCTGGACCTTGCCGGACTCCACCGACAGCAGCTTCGGCGTACCGCCCGCCTGCTCGACGGCGGCCCAGGGTTCGGTCAGCTCGACCTGCTCGACCCCTTCGGTCGCCACCAGGAAGGCAATGGTCTTTCCGCTCAAGTCGGACATCTCGTCAGTCCTCGTGCTCCTCGTCGTCCCACACCGGGTCGCGCCGGTTGGGTTGCTCGTCGGGCTCCTCGTCGATCCGGTCGGCGGCGTCGCCCTCGGCGATCTCCTCGCCCTCCGGCACACCCTCCACCTCGACGGGACGCTCACGCTCGTGGTTGCCCATCTGACTCATGGGGCGTCCCGTACCCGACGCGGTGTCGCATCATGCCGGTGGCCTTGCGGTGAGCAGCTCGTCGAGGCGATCGCGGCATGCTCGGCTCGACCCGACACGCGTTGGCGCAATCCCAGGACAACAGCCGCTCTGCGGCGCAGACTGCGGGTGCCGACGCGGCAACGCGCTGCGGCCTCGGGAGGAGCCTTCATGTTGGTACGACGTCTGGTCGCCGCGGTCGTGGTCGTCGCAGGGGCACTCACCGTCCCGGCCATCCCGTCGTACGCCGCCGATGCCGTCACCGACCTCTACGTCGCCACCGCTGCGAACGGCGGCGACGACGCGCACGACTGCACACAAGCTGCGCCGTGCGCGACCGTGCAGCGCGCGATGGATCTGGCGGCTGACGCGGGCACGACCATCCACATCGGATCCGGCACCTTCGACGGTCAGGTCGTGCAGATCGGCAAGTCGGTGGCGTTGCAGGGCGTCTCGTCCGACGACACGGTGCTGACCAACACCTACAGCGACATCATCGAGCTGACGGACTTCGACGTGCTGGACCTGGGCGCCGGCACAACGAACCTCTCGCGGCTGGCGGTCTCGGGCGGGTTCGCGGCCAACGTATTGGTGTACGGAACCGGTCAGATGACCGCCGACCACGTGGCTGTGACCGACTCCTTGGGGTGTGGCGTCGGCGTGCTCGCCGGCGCGGCCGTCCTGATCGACTCGATCGTGTCAGATCCCGGCCAGGCCAGCTGTCACGAGACCGCCGGGGGGACGCCGCTGCAGGGTGGGGTCGCACTCGAAACCGGGAGCTTGTCACTCGTGCGCTCCCAGGTGCTCGTCCCCGAAGACGTCGACGGCGTACGGATCAACGGTGGCAGCGTGACTCTCGATCAGACACTGATCCAGAACACAGCAGGCCAGGACGTCACGAACAACGCCTCGGGCGTGGACATCGAGGGCGGGACCGCCACGGTCAGCCGCACGGCGATCCAAGCGTTCGGAACGGGCGTGCTGGTGAAGGGTGGCACCGCGTTGCTGAAGGACGACACGTTCCAGGGCAACGTGGTCGGTGTGACCGGCGATTCGGGCTCGACCACCGTCGTGCGTAGCACGTTCGAAGGTGAGCTCGCTGCACTCCAGAGCACGGTCGCCATCGCGGGCTCGGTCCTGGGACAGGACTCGATCACGAACTGCGCCAATGCGACCATCACCGATCTCGGCTACAACCTCAGCACCGACGACAGCTGTGGTTTGACCGCCGGTACGAGCCGGCAGAACGTCGACGACCTGGACCTGGACACCGGGCTCGCCGACCGGGGTGGGCCGCCGTTCCTGCACACGGTCGCGACCTTCTCGCCGAGCGCCGCCGTCGACTACATCCCCGAGGGTGCGACGTACGGCGACCAGGCGACGCTGCTCTGCCCACTGACGGGCAGCACCGACCTCCGCGGTCTCCCACGACCGGTCGGCGACGCCTGCGACGCCGGATCGATGGAGCTGGCCGGCACGACGACGGCCCTCGCCGCGCCCAACAGGGCAAGGCCCCATCACGAGATCACCCTGACCGCGACGGTCGCCGTTCCCGACGTCGGCGTGGATGGCATCGGGGTCGCGGCCGGCGCTGTCACCTTCCGCTCGGGCAGCCAAGTGCTGTGCACCGACGTGCCGGTCAGCGCCGGCACGGCGTCCTGCACGACGTCCGCGCTCTCGGCCGGCCGCCACTCACTGACCGCGAGCTTCACGCCAGCCGACGATGCGGTGATCCACGGCAGCGTCTCAGTCCCGCACCAGGTGATCGTCGGCACGAAGCCGTCGATCACGGCGCCCAGGAGGTTCACCGTGCACGTGGGCCAACGGGTGCACATCGCGCTGCACGCCTCCGGCGCCCCGCGGCCGATCCTCCGCAAGATCGCCGGACACCTTCCGCGTGGTCTGACGTTCCACCGCGGAGTGGGCAAGGCCACGATCACGGGCAGGGCCAAGGCGTCGGCGGTAGGGACCCACCACATCAAGGTGAGGGCCCGCAACCTCGTGGGTCAGGACCGTCATCGCCTGACGGTCGTCGTCGTCACGCGTCGGTAGCCGGCGGAGCACGACCTGCGCATGGCCCTCCGGGCGGTCGGGTACGACCTCGGCACTCGCGCTCGAGGAGGAACCATGGCCAGCGGTGTCGAGACCGGACAGATCACCACCGACATCCCGGCGCGACTGGATCGTCTGCCCTGGGCGCGCTGGCACTGGATGATCGTCGTCGGGCTCGGCACGGTGTGGATCCTCGACGGCCTCGAGGTGACCATCGTCGGCTCGATGACCGATGCGTTGAAGCCGGCGAGCACCGGCATCGGCCTGAGCAGCTGGGGTGTCGGGTTCGCCGGTGCCATCTATGTCGCCGGCGCCTGCGTGGGGGCGCTGTTCTTCGGTCAGCTCACCGACCGCTTCGGCCGGAAGAAGCTGTTCATGATCACGCTGGCCGTCTACCTGGTCGGCACGGTCCTGACCGCGTTCTCGATGAACCCGACGTGGTACTTCGCCTGCCGGTTCATCACCGGCACCGGCATCGGCGGTGAGTACGCCGCCATCAACTCGGCGATCGACGAGCTGATCCCTGCGCGCTACCGGGGTCGCGTCGACATCGCCATCAACGGCTCGTTCTGGGTCGGAGCCGCCGCCGGCTCGCTGCTGACGATCCCGCTGCTCGATCCGACCATCATCGACGCGTCGTACGGCTGGCGGTTGGCCTTCGCCCTCGGCGCGATCCTGGCGCTCGGGGTGCTCTTCGTCCGTCGCAACGTGCCGGAGAGCCCGCGCTGGTTGTTCATCCACGGCCGCGAGGACGAGGGTGAGGAGATCGTGCGCAGCATCGAGAGCACGGTGGCCGATGAGTCCGGACGCGACCTGCCGGGCGTCAAGGACACGATCACCGTGCGCCAACGGCGGACCATCCCCTTGACCTTGATCGCGCGGACAGTCTTCACGATGTATCCGAAGCGGACCGTCCTGTGCCTGGCCCTCTTTGCCGGGCAGGCGTTCCTCTACAACGCCTTCTTCTTCACCTACGGCGACACCCTGGGCACGTTCTTCGGCGTCAGTCAGGCCGGGTACTACCTCGCGGTCTTCGCGGCCAGCAACTTCCTCGGCGCGCTCGTGCTGAGCCCGCTGTTCGACCGGATCGGCCGCGTGCAGATGATCACCGCGACCTACGTGCTGTCCGGCATCCTGCTCGGGGTCACCGGCTTCATGCTCGGAGGTCTCGACGCCAAGACGCTGACGTTGATGGGCGCCATCGTCTTCTTCTTCGCATCCGCCGGCGCCAGCGCGGCGTACCTCACCGCGAGTGAGGTGTTCCCGATGGAGACGCGGGCGCTGTGCATCGCGTTCTTCTACGCGATCGGGACGGCGATCGGTGGCATCACCGGACCGTTGCTGTTCGGCAAGCTCCTCGAGAACGCCTCGGCCGACAAGGACATCACCACGATCGCGCTCGGGTATTTCATCGGCGCGGCGCTGATGATTCTCGGCGGCGTCGCGGAGGCGTTCCTCGGGGTCAGGGCCGAGGGCCAGTCCCTGGAGGACATCGCCAAGCCGTTGACCGCCGAGGACGCCGAGACCGGTGGCCAGAAGGCGGAGAGCGCCCACGCCTGAGACAGGGATCGGACAAGGATCACCCGAGGAGGGACGAGCAAACCTCGTCGAGAGTCCGGATGACCTGGCGAGCCTCCTGACCAGGCAAAACAGACCTGGGGTGAGGGCCATCCCCCCATAGGGGTGTGCCACCCATCACACGCCCGGTGGTAGACCAGAGTGAGTGGTTGAGCACCCAAGCCATGGCCGTTGCCACACTTGTGAAACCCGAAAGGTGGTGTCTTGTGGCCACCGTCGCCTCTGAGTCACCGCCCCGACATCCGACTTCACATCCGACGTCACAGCCGACCTCACCGTCTACCCCGGCCCTGCTCGAACTGGGGCACTTGTCGCGGCGCGACGCGACCCACGCTCTGCTCGCCGCCATGGCGACCGCCACCGATGACGCACGCCGCGTCCTCGAGGACCGGCTCGTCGAGGTGAACCTGCAGATCGCCCTCGACGTCGCCCGGCGCTACCGGTCGCGAGGCGTCTCCCTCGAGGACCTCGAGCAGGTTGCGTCGCTGAGCCTGGTCAAGGCGGCCCGTGGGTACGACACGGAGCGGGGTACCGACTTCCTGAGCTACGCCGTGCCGACGATCCGCGGCGAGGTACGCCGGTACTTCCGTGACCACGGCTGGACCGTCCGGCCACCGCGCACGGTCCAGCAGGCGCAGGCCCGGATCACCGCGGTCGAGTCGGACCTCTGCCAAGAGTTGGGCCGCGCGCCGCGACCCAGCGAGATCGCCGAGCGGCTCGGTCTTGACCTCGATCTCGTGGTCGAGGCTCTGGCCGCCAACGGCTGCTTCTCCCCGACGTCGCTGGACGCGACGCCGGCCGGCGCCGAGCACGGCTTCGGCGAACGGCTCGGCGATGACGACCCGGCCTTCGACAGTGCCGAGGCGCGGCTGGCTCTCCGGCCGTTGCTGGCCCACCTCGACCGCCGCGAGCGGATCATGCTCGAGATGCGCTTCTTCAAGGGCGCCACGCAGGCCGAGATCGGCGAGGTGCTCGGGATCACGCAGATGCAGGTATCCCGCCTGCTCTCGGCGCTGCTGGCGAGGCTCCGTGACGAGATGGGTAGTAGCAGCTGAGCCATTCGCCGGGCTGAGAGGCGCCGGACGGGTGATCCCGTGCTGACTGGGTACGCAGGATGACATGGCCCAGGAGGAGTCCACCTCGACCGTGCTGGTGGCTGGCACGGCGAACCTGCTGATCGCCGTCGCCAAGCTGGTCGCCGGGCTCGTCTCCGGCTCGTCGGCGATGCTGTCCGAGGCGGCTCACTCGGTCGGCGACACGATGAACCAGGTCTTCTTGATGGCCGCCCTGCGACGCAGCCGCAAGCCCGCCGACCCGAGACATCCGTTCGGCTACGGGATGGAGCGGTACTTCTGGTCACTGCTCGCCGCCGTGGGCATCTTCGTCCTCGGGGCCGGCTTCTCGGCGTACCAGGGGATCCAGTCGCTGCTCTCGCCCGGCGAGGAGGGGTCGGCCACCTGGGCGTTCGTGGTGCTCGGGGTCGCGTTCGTGTTCGAGGGTTCTTCCTTCGTCAAGGCTCTCGTCCAGCTCCGCGGGAACGCCGCCGACGCAGGAGCGCCGATGGCCCACCACCTGCGGCACGACGCCGATCCGGCGCTGCGTGCCGTCGTCTGGGAGGACGGCGCCGCCCTCGTCGGACTGCTCGTGGCTGCGGCCGGGCTCGCCCTGGACACGCTGCTCGGCGGCCGCACCTGGGACGCCGTCGCCTCGCTGGTGATCGCGGCCCTCCTCGTCTGTGTCGCCTACGGGCTGGGGCGGCAGAACCAGCAGTACCTGATCGGCAAGGCCGCCTCACCCGAGCTCCAGCGGAGCATCGCCGACGTGCTCGCGGGGGCGGACGGCGTCGACAGGGTCCTGGAGCTGATGACGATGCGGCTGTCGCCTGAGGAGGTGCTCGTGGCAGCGCGGGTCGATCTTGCCGACCACCTCACCCCGGAGCAGATCGAGCGCGCCGCGGACGAGATCGACGACCGGGTCAAGGAACGGTTCCCCGAGGTGCGACACCTGTTCCTCGACCCCACCCCCGACGCCTCGGAGGAGCGGGCAGAGGCGCCGCACTAGGGCACGCCCTAGCCTGAGCCCGTGACGCCGGAGGACACCACCGCGCAACAGACCGCCCGCCAGGTCGCCCAGGAGACCGCCGAGCGCAGCGCCGAGGCGATGTGGGCCGGTGACCGGGCCAGCCGGGAGCTCGGGATGAGCCTGGACGGCGTCGGACCCGGCACCGCGACGCTGTCGATGACGTTGACCGAGGCGATGGTGAACGGGCACGCGATCGGACACGGCGGGTATACCTTCACCCTCGCCGACAGCGCCTTCGCGTTCGCCTGCAACTCCTACAACCGGTCGACGGTCGCGGCCGCCGCCGAGATCCGCTTCCGCCGCCCGACGCGGCTCGGTGACCGGCTCGTCGCGACCGCCAGCGAGCGAGAGCGCACCGGCCGCGACGGCGTGTACGACGTCCAGGTCACGGTCGGCGACGAGGTGGTCGCGGTCTTCGTGGGGCGCAGCAAGGAGATCGGCGGCACGCTGTTCGACGCGGGTTGATGCCGGGCGGTGGAAGATCCACCGAACGCTGCGATGGAACGGTGGACAGCTCACCGCCTCCTCGGGCCGCCCGTGTGGCGCGGCACTAGATTCGCCGCATGAGCGGCGAGATCCCGACGTACGACCGAGCCGAGCTCGAGGGACTCCAGCTCGAGCGCCTGCGCGACACCCTCGGCCGGGTCTATGTGCAGGTGCCGCACTACGCCCGAGCCTTCGACGAGATCGGTGTGACGCCGGACGACCTGTCCTCGCTGGCCGACCTCGCCCGCTTCCCGTTCACGACCAAGGCGGATCTGCGCGCCAACTATCCGTACGGGATGTTCGCGGTGCCGCGTGCGCAGGTGAACCGCGTGCACGCCAGCAGCGGGACGACGGGCAAGCCCACCGTGGTCGGGTACACCAGCGACGACCTCGACACGTGGTCGGAGCTGATGGCACGGTCGATCCGGGCCGCCGGAGGCCGGCCGGGCGACGTCGTGCACGTGGCGTACGGATACGGGTTGTTCACCGGTGGGCTCGGTGCCCACTACGGTGCCGAACGGCTCGGCTGCACGGTGGTCCCGGTCAGCGGCGGGATGACCGAGCGTCAGGCGCAGCTGATCGTCGACTTCGAGCCCCGGATCATCATGGTGACCCCGTCGTACTTCCTGGCGATCCTGGACGAGCTCGAGGCACAGGGCGTCGACCCGAAGGCCACCAGTCTGGAGATCGGGATCTTCGGCGCCGAGCCGTGGACCGACGAGATGCGACGCGCGGTCGAGGCGCGCACCAACCTCCGCGCCGTCGACATCTACGGGCTCTCCGAGGTGATGGGACCGGGCGTGAGCCAGGAGGCCGGCGAGACCCAGGACGGGCTGCACATCTGGGAGGACCACTTCCTGCCCGAGATCGTCGACCCGCTGACCCTCGAACCCGTGGCCGAGGGCGAGGAGGGGGAGCTGGTGTTCACCAGCCTGACCAAGCAGGCGATGCCGGTGATCCGCTACCGCACGCGCGACCTGACCCGGCTCCTGCCGGGAACGGCGTACCCGGCGTTCCGGCGGATGCAGAAGGTCACCGGACGCACCGACGACATGATGATCGTGCGCGGGGTGAACGTGTTCCCGACGCAGGTCGAGGAGCAGATCCTCGCCGTCGAGGGTCTCGCTCCGCACTACACCTGCGTGCTCACCCGGCCCGGCAACCTCGACGAGCTCACCGTCAAGGTCGAGTCTCTGGAAGGGGCGGACGTCAGCGCCGACTCGCTCGGAGCCGCGCTGGCCGAGCGGATCAAGAACCGGATCGGCGTCACCGCGCGGGTCGAGGTGGTCGCGCCGCACGCGCTGGAGAGGTCGACCGGCAAGGCACGCCGGATCGAGGATCGCCGGGCGCTCTCCTAGCCGATGCCGCGGGGCAGCCCGGACTTCGTGCAGAGGCCCGTGTCGATCGCGTCGGTGTTGTCCTCGCGGATCAGCTTGAACATCTGCTTGGAGCGGGTCGGGTCGAGCGTCACCGCGAGGTTGCTGATCGGCACCACACAGTTCAGGCCGGCGTGCGTCATGCCCCACGCGAATCGGCCCATCCCGAACACGCTCAGGTCCTCGTCGACCTTGAGGCTGTCGGCTGCCGACATGTTGAGGTTCCAGTAGCGGAACGGGTTGATGAACGTCCATGGCGAGAGCGCCTTGTCGCCCACCGCCTTCATCACCTCGCGCTGCTGGCCGCCCCGAGCGATGTCGCCGAGCTTCGGGTCAGCGTGCCGCGAGCGGGCGTAGGCCAGCGCGACCCGACCGTCGGCGTGCTGGCAGCCCTTCTTCACGTGCAGGTTCGCCAGCTTGTCGTCCATGTCGTGGCTCGGGCAGATCGTGATGCCGCCGACGGCGTCGACGACGTTCACGAACCCGCCGAAGCCGATCTCGACGTAGTGGTCGATGTGGATCCCGGTGAGGTCCTCGACGGTCCTGATCAGCAGCTTCGGACCGCCGTAGGCGAACGCGGCGTTGATCTTGGTGGTTCCATGACCCGGGATCGCCACCTGGGAGTCGCGCGGGATCGACATCAGCAGGGTCGGCCCCGAGCCGTCGTGCATCAGCATGATCGTGTCGGTGCGCTGGCCCGACTCGTTGCCGGTGTGCAGCTGCTTGCGCTGCTCGGCGGTGAGGCCCTTCCGCGAGTCGCTGCCCACGATCAAGTAGTTGGTGCCCGGGGTGTCCGCCGGTCGTTGACCTGCCGGGAAGGCGTTGACCTGGGAGACGTTGTTCCAGGCGAAGAACGGCACCGCGATCAGGTAGACCAGCCACAGCACGAGCAGCAGCCACAGGTAGCGCAGCTTGAAGCGCGGCCGCACGCCACCGAACCACCGGCGTACGCCGCCGCCGGGCCCGCCGGGTGTGCCGGGCGTGCGCGCGGGGGGAGCAGGGGTCTGGTGTGGTGACCTCGCCGCCGGTCGACTCGGCTGGTCGGTGCGGGCAGCGCGCTGGTCTCGCGACACGGTGGGCATGACGCGGGTCTCGTCGGGCTTGGGCTGCCGCGGCACCGGGCGGGTGGCGTCGGAATCCCCGGTGTCTCGGTCACCGTCCCCATGGGGGTCTCGACCCTGCCGACCGCCCGGCGAGCCGCCGAACAGCCAGTCGTCGGACATGTCGGCGAGGTTACCGGCCGGATGTCAATGGGCCTGATTCGGCGCGTCGGTACGCCTTGTGACCGGTGTGGCTGGTGATACTGGCGAGGCTACTTCCCCAGCACAGAAAGTCATGCCCATGGGGCTGCCTCCTCGAGGATCAGCCGGGTCTTCCCCCGGGTTGCTCGACCCCGCCCACCCCCTCAACCACAGGGCCTCCGTGGGCGACCGTGCGGCACGCGTTCGCTACCGACGCGCGCTGATGCTGATGGTGATGACCCTGGT
>Ga0164241_10002402_pt1 | contig 20491 bp, 15 predicted proteins | sample OricomyardsoilBY_FD_108780 | JGI IMG/M metagenome (GOLD analysis project Ga0164241, IMG submission 108780) | Backyard soil microbial communities from Emeryville, California, USA - Original compost - Back yard soil (BY) | ecosystem: Environmental > Terrestrial > Soil > Unclassified | place: USA... | reverse complement strand
TTCCTACCAGCTACATATGGATTATTTCCGTAATTGAATTTTGCTAACTCTACACGTGCTACATCTTTCAGGTAAACCATATTACCCTGTTGAGGGTTAGTTCGCACTATGATATTTTCAAAATCTTCCTTTTTATTGATTCGGCTATTTGTCAGTACATTATATTCAAATGCCTGAATATTAGGTTGAGGATTTCCACCAATAGTCCCGGCAGCAATTTGAAGATTTTGTTCAGTCAATGCTGCAATCACTTCACCGGGAGCCATTCCAAGACTTGCAAGCTTTTCCGGGTTTAACCAGATACGCATACCAAAGTCATCTCCCAACGAAAGAATATCACCCACTCCTTTTACACGAAGCAATGCATCTTTCATGTAAATATTCGCATAGTTTCCAATGAAGGTAGACTCGTGCGTTTCATTTGGTGAATAAATAGCAAGCGCCATGAAAATACTTGGGTTACGCTTACGCACTATTAATCCCAAACGTCTTACCAGTTCCGGCAAGGAAGGTTCAGCTACACTCGCTCTGTTTTGAACGTCAAGTGTGGCGATATCAATATTGGTGCCGATATCAAAGGTTACTGTTACACTACTTTGACCGCTGGCTGTACTGTTGCTTGACATGTATGACATGCCCGGAACACCATTCACTTGGGTTTCAATGGCTGTCGTGGTTGTTTGCTCCACCGTTTGAGCATCGGCACCCGTGTATGTTCCGGTAATCTGAACGGTGGGTGGAGTTATATCCGGATATTGCGAGATGGGTAATGTGCTCATGGCAATTAATCCCACCAATACTATTACGACAGAAGTTACAATAGCTGTAACGGGTCGTTTTATAAATACATCTGCTATCATTGTTCTTTACTGTAGGTGTGAATGTTCTTCTTTATTTCTTAGTCTCAGGCTGAGCTACATTAATAACTGCTCCTTCTCGCAGGTTTTGCACACCTTCCACTACAATGGTCTCCCCTTCCTTCAACCCTTCCTGGATAACCACATCTTTCTTTATCTGCTTACCCAAATGCACTCTTCGTTGAGTTACTTTGCTGCTATCTCCGGCTACGTAGACAAAAAATTCTCCCAGTTGTTCGGTAACTGCTTTATAGGGAATAATCAATGCTTTTTCCGCTGTGCTGGTTTTGACACGCAACTTTCCACTCATACCTGACCGTAAAGCATGATCCGGATTAGGAAACGTTAATCGCATTTTTATTGAACCAGTCTGAGGATCAACACCGCGATCAATCACGCTGATCTTTCCCGGATAAGGGTACACCTGACCACCAAATGCCAATGAAAAGGTAGAATCATTTTTTGCTTTAGCAGTCTTTGACTGAAGCTGGGTGAATCGTAAAATTTCCTTTTGATCTACAGTGATGTCTGCTGCAATCGGATCATCAGAAGAAATAGTATTCAATACGGTTTGCCCGGCAGAGATTGCTGTTCCCAATCTCACTTGCGAAATACCAATTGTTCCATCAAAGGGAGCACTAATCGTTGTATAACGAACATTGGTCTGTACTGCTCGTGCGGTAGCTTTGGCCGCTTCCATCTGCTGAACGGCAGCAGCGTAGTTCGCTTCTGCATTATCCACCTGTTGTTTGGCAATCGCATCTGCTTTACCTAACTCACGATAACGTTCAACATCTTTCTTTGCTCTTACCAGGTTTGCTTCTGTTACCTGCAGATTGGCTTGAGCTTGCTGATAGTTTGCTTCGTATTGCTGTTGATCGATCGAATATAATTTCTGTCCTTTTTTTACCTGGTCACCTTCCACGAAATGCATGGCGGTGATATATCCATTAATCTGAGCACGCAGCTCCACTTCGTTCAATGCTTTTACGATGGCAGGGTATTCATCATAATAGAGTGCTGATGTTGTTCCAACCTGTTGAACTGTAACATTAACGGGAGGTGGTCCTTGTGGACCTTGTTGATTTTTGGTTCCGCATGCAATCATGAATAGTAAAAAGACTGCAACACTATAATTACGTAGGTTTGATATCATAAATTGTATTCTTATTTCTTTAATTAGTAATTAATTTCTCCTAAAGCTTTTTGTAAATCGACTTTGCTCGCTAACACTCCATATAACGAATTGAAGTAATTGATCCGGGCAGTTCGTAAGTCCGTTTCTGCGGTAATTACTTCCAGATAGTTTTTTACACCGCTCTTATATTGTAGCTGAATGATGTCATATACTTCTTTGGCTAAGTTTACATTTTCTCTCAATGTTAGATAAGTATTTAAGTTTGCCTTATAAGCGGCTAAAGCCTGTGCATATTGCGAATTAATGGCAAGTTCAAAATTTGAAATATCCAAGTCCAATCTCCTCAACACAGATTTCTGCTGCTTTATATTTGCAATGCGTTTGCCTCCTTGAAAAATCGGAAATGAAAGGTTAAGGGTGGCGGAAGAAAAGGGGGTGTTTTTTTTGTAAAGTTCTGATAAGTCATTGCTCTTTCCATTATCGGCAATTCCCAAATAGTAAAGATTATAGAATCCGTTTAGCGAAGCAGTTGGTAAAAAACTCCATTGATTATATTTTACATTATATTCCTGGAGCTTCCGTTGCGTCTGGTAAAGTTTATATTCAATTCGCTGTGTGTGGTCTAGTTGTTGAGTTGTATCAATAAAAATTTCCCTTTCCATCTGCAACGTATCAAAAACAATATCCAGTTTTCCACTTACTGGATAACCCATGAGTTGCTTAAGGTATTCTATTTTATATTTCAATAATTCCTGATTGCTTTTTAGGGTTGCTAAGGTATTACTCAACGTGATGGTAGCTCTTTTGAAATCGGTCTTATCAACAATACCTGCATCATATTGACTTTTAGCAGTAGTCAAATTCTGTTTTAAACGAACGATATCACCTTGTCCAACTTTAATTTGCTGAGAAGTTGCTAAAACATCATAAAAAGCCTTAGTGACATTAACGGTTAGATCGATTTTTCGACTCATGGTAGTCTGCCGGGTATTTAACCTTGCTTCATCTGCGCTTTTAGCAGCAAGAAGAACGTCCTTGTTGAAAAGTGTTTGCGATAATGCAAATTGTCCAAGCGAAGTATTAATTACTCCAAACCTGAAAACACCACCAAGCTGAGATGAATAACTTGGTTGTAAAACAAAATTGTGCAACAGATTGTAATTAAAGTTCAGTTGCGGATACCAATCAGCAAGCTTGCTCTTTATCTGAAAGTTTGTGGTCTCCTCATCGATTAATGACTGCTGAATCAACGGATAATGCTTAAGTGCATACTGGATTACATTCTCTAAGGAAGCTTCATTCAACAAACTATCTGCTTCCACTTTATGCTGAGCAAATAGTAAGTTCGGTACAATGCTTACCGCTAACAATAGATACTTGAATTGATTAAACTTCTTATACATAAATAGATTTATTCTGGGTGAATTAACTTTTTGGTTTGTGGATTTATTTTATCATTTAAAAACGGTGTCAAGGATTATCTTCTTCCTGTCCAATAAAAACTCCTTGTAATCACTATCACTCATTCCATGCACCATTTGAAAGATCGGTTTGGCAATTACAGGATATGCACACATCGAGCTTAAGTTGATCATAAAGTGCTGAGCAGTAACAGGGGCCACTCTGCCCTGCGCTATTTCCTCCTCCAGGTCTTTCTTAATCAGATCCGAGGATTTGATTTTATCTATTGCACAAAACATTTTCATTTGTTCCGGCTTGCGGGCCATCTCGCTGATCAGAAAATTTTCCATGAATGGATATTCAATACCGCGATCAATCATCATGTCGATGTATTGCGCAATCTTCTCTTTGAATGGGATAGGAGAAGTAAGAATGGCACGTACTTTTTCCTTCTTTTCACGAACTGATTCTTCGATGATGGTATCGAGCAATTGTTCCCTTGATCTGAAATAATAATGAATTAAAGCGCGGTTGACACCTGCTTCATCTGCTATTTCCTGTGTAGTAGCATCCAGGAAACCTTTCTGAAAAAAGACCTTTTTAGCCGTTTTTTTAATTAATTCTTCCGTCTGCACATGTTCCGACATCGTTATCTTTTTTGTTTAACAAATTTGTTAACACAAAGAGACAACCTTTAGGTTCATACTTCAAAAAAGAATTTTACTAATATTTTGTTAAATAAGAATTACTGAAAGGAAATAATGAATGTTAGCCAATATAACCTCACTTACGTTGGGTGATACCCAACAAAATTCCAATGGCAATCAGAAAACTCTCAGAGAGACGATCCACCCAAACAAGGTATTTTTCATTTTCAAACGTTTGATACCCTGTAATGATAGCCATCCGTAGATCCAAAGGATAGTGCTGTCAATCACCATTACGGTAATCCACATGATCACAAACTGAATCATGATAGTACCATTCGGGTTGATGAACTGTGGAAGGAAAGCAACGAAGAATAGAATGGCTTGGGATTAGACCCACCAGTGACTATTGCCTGCATAAAAAGTCTCATGGGAGATTGGAGCGATTTAATACCCGTTTCATCTACCGATGCTCCTGCACTTCGTATCATCTGGATACCCACATAAATCAGGTACGCAGAACCGGCATATTTAACAATGTCAAAAACAATCTGCGAAGCCAGTATAAAAGCCGTAAGTCCTAAAACTGAGAGAAGGAAAAAAAAGGAATTAGTTATGGCAAAGCCAAGCACTCCCCAACTATAAGAAGTATTGCGTTGCTTGATCGCCTGACTGGTCACCAATATTACAGCAGGACCAGGGGAAAATGATGAGCACTTCACTTACAGCAAATAAAATCCTGGTTTATAATTCCATGAGTTGAAATTAAAAGACGGGCAGAGAAAAATAAAACTGTGATCCTTTACCTGGATCACTGGTAAACCACATTTCTCCCCCGTTTCGTTCCACGAACTCTTTGCATACCAATAATCCGAAACCAGAACCACGTTCGCCACCTGTACCAATTGTACTTGACCGATGTCCCCATGAAAACATTTTCTCACGGTGGTCATTCGTAATACCTATCCCTGTATCACTTACACTCACTTCTACCATGTGACCTGCTTCTTTAGCAGCTAAAATGATCTTGCCATTTTTTGTAAACTTATTCGCATTGATGATCAGATTCCGAAAAACTGCTTTGATCATGTTCTCATCTCCAACAGCTTTCAAATGCGAATCGATGTTATTTATTATCGTGTTGCTCTTTTGCTGAAAGAGCTGTGTATTGTTCTCAATAACCGTTTCCGTCAATGGTTTTAGTGAAAAAGTATGACGCACAATTTCATGCTGATCAAATTGTGAAGTGGCCCATTCCAGTAGATTGGTCAAAAGTCCATTAGCCGCATTAAATCCTTTCTTTACTCCGGGAATCATGTTCTTAAATTCCTCTGCAGGAAGATCATACTGTTCTACCATTTCCAACAAGCCGTACAACGAACTGAATGGACTTCTCAAATCATGACTTATAACAGAAAGAAGCTTATGATTGATATCATTGAGTCGCTGCAATTCACCTAATTTCCTGCGCAACTCCATTTGTTTCATTACCTGCTTGCCTAGAACGCGAAGACTTAAAAGTTGCGACTCAGATAAATTCTTAGGCTTTCGATCGATCACGCAAAGTGTTCCCAACTTAAAACCTTCAGGATTTATTAATGGCATACCTGCATAAAAGCGTATTTCCGGATTACCAGTCACAAATGGATTATCGAAAAAACGATCATCCTTGCTGGCATCTGACACCACCATCAAATCGTCTTCATTGATGGCATGAGCGCAAAATGCATGATCTCTATTCCCTTCCTGATCAGTCAGACCCACTCTCGCTTTATGCCACTGCCGGTTTTCATCAATAAGGGTAATTGTGGAAATAGGGGTCTCGCAAATGGCGGAAGCTAGAGCAACCAGCTCATCAAAATCTTTTTCCGGAGCGGTATCGAGGATATTATATTCTCTCAAAGCGGCCAGGCGCTTCGCCTCATCCTTCGGTCTTAAAGCAATATGCATTTCGGTTTCAAAAAGGCTACAATATCCTGGTTCTAATGCAATTAAGGGAAGCAATTTCTTTCTAAAAAGTACATGCCTCACAACTGCGTTTAAGACGAAATAACCTGATGTAAAGCAAAATACCATGCTGAACGTAAACTCCTATTAGAAGAACAAAGCGGGCGATAGAATTTTGTTAAAAATCGCCTTAAATACTGCTAAATGCTTGTATTTTTGCGGCTCAATTCCATCCTTTCCAATGATTTTATTCTTTCGTACTTCCACCGAATTGCTTTACGCAGTTGGGCACGCGCAGCCATTTTCCACCGAAGAAATTGAAAAACTGATTTGGCTTTTTGGAGGAGCCAAACCCTCAACCGAGAAATCACTCTCAGGCTACTTCATCGGACCTCGCAAAGAGATGATCACCCCGTGGAGTACCAATGCGGTAGAGATCACCCAAACGATGGGAGTAAAAGGAATTGTGCGCATTGAAGAATTTGTTGAGGTTAAAAACGATTCAGCTTCTCATGACCGGATGTTGCAACGACTTTATATGCAACTTGATCAGGAGTTATTCATTATTCATCATACACCCGAACCCATTATTGAAATTGAAAACCTGAGTGAGTACAATGAAAAAGAAGGTCTTGCATTAAGTCAGGTTGAAATTGATTATCTCATTAATGTATCCAAGAGCCTGGGTAGAAAATTGACCGACAGCGAAGTGTTTGGCTTCTCGCAGGTAAACAGCGAACACTGCCGTCATAAAATATTCAACGGTACTTTTGTTATTGATGGGAAAGAAAAAGAGTCAACTCTTTTTCAACTGATCAAAAAGACATCAAAGGAAAATCCAAACTACATTGTCTCTGCCTACAAAGACAATGTGGCATTCGTTAAAGGTCTACGCATTGAACAGTTTGCCCCTACCCGCCAGGATGTTCCTGATTATTTCAAGATCGAAGATTTTGATTCTGTTATTTCTATTAAAGCAGAAACACATAATTTCCCTACCACAGTAGAACCATTCAATGGCGCTGCTACGGGTGGTGGTGGCGAAATACGCGATCGCCTTGCGGGTGGTAAAGGTTCGATACCTTTATCCGGAACAGCAGTGTATATCACCTCTTACCCAAGATTGGAAAATGGAAGACCATGGGAAAAGAAATTCGCAGAGCGGAAGTGGTTGTACCAGACTCCTGCTGAGATTCTCATCAAAGCATCAGATGGTGCCAGCGACTTTGGAAATAAATTCGGTCAGCCGCTCATTGGAGGAAGTGTATTGACTTTCGAACATTTTGAAGGAGATAAGAAGTTAGGCTTCGACAAGGTGATCATGCTGGCAGGTGGCGTTGGTTACGCCAAAGAAAAAGACAGCAAGAAAGAACATCTGCAGGCCGGAGATAAAATTGTATTACTTGGTGGCGACAACTACCGCATTGGAATGGGTGGCGCTGCTGTATCATCCGTAACCACTGGTCAATTTGGAAATGCGTTGGAGTTAAATGCCGTGCAACGATCCAATCCTGAGATGCAAAAGCGAGTTGCAAATGCCATTCGTGCAATGGTAGAATCTTCAGATAATTCTATCGTGTCTATTCACGATCACGGTGCAGGTGGCCATTTAAATTGCTTCTCCGAATTACTGGAAGAAACTGGTGGAACGATTGAAATTGATAAGCTTCCTGTGGGTGACCCTACCCTCTCCGATAAAGAGATCATCAGCAATGAATCTCAGGAACGCATGGGCCTGGCAATCAAAGCCAAAGATGTAGAGACATTACAGCGAATCGCTGAACGCGAACGAGCACCGATGTATGTGATCGGAACAGCGACCGGAGATGGTGAGTTTAAGTTCGTTGACAACGCAAAGAATACCACACCTGTTGATTTGAAAATCAGTCATCTATTTGGTTCTTCACCAAAGACCATTCTTCAAGATAAGACGTTACCAAATACGTTTGCCAATGTTAGCTATGACGTTGCTAAACTTCAGGAATATCTTGAGCAAGTGTTACAACTCGAAGCAGTGGCTTGTAAAGATTGGTTAACAAACAAAGTAGATCGTTGTGTAACAGGTCGTGTAGCAACACAACAGACATGCGGACCGATTCAACTTCCGCTGAATAACGTATCGGTGATGGCACTTGATTTCATTAGTCATAAAGGCATCGCCACCGGAATTGGTCATGCACCAGGTGTTGCACTGGTTGATCCCGTTGCCGGAAGTAAGATGGCAATAGCAGAATCGTTATTAAATATTATCTGGGCACCTCTTACTCATGGATTAAAAGGAGTGTCTCTCAGTGCAAACTGGATGTGGCCTACAAAGACCGCTGGTGAAAATGCACGTTTGTACTCTGCCGTGGAAGCAGTAAGTGATTTCGCGATCAAACTTGGAATCAACATCCCAACGGGAAAAGATTCTTTGTCAATGACCCAAAAGTATCCAAATGGTGAGGCGGTGAATTCACCTGGTACAGTAATTATCTCCGCTGTAGGCGAAGTGAGTGATATTCGTAAAACCGTGTCCCCTGATCTTGAACCTATCATTGGCTCGAAGTTAATTTATATCGACTTCTCTAATGATGAATATAAATTAGGAGGAAGCAGCTTTGCGCAAATTGTCAATCAACTTGGTAAAGAAGCGCCCACCGTGAAAGACGAAAGTTATTTTATAAAAGCTTTCGGAACAGTTCAGCAATTAATTGGATCTGAATTGATTCTTGCCGGTCATGATATTTCTTCCGGTGGTTTGATTACCACTTTATTAGAAATGTGTTTCCCTGTTCCTGGAATCGGAATCAAAGCAAATCTTGAGAAGTCAGGTAAAGACATTATCAAAGTACTCTTCAATGAGAATGCTGGTATTGTAATACAGGTTGAAAACAACGCTGAGGCAATCGATGTGTTGAAAAAGAATGGGATTGCTTTTGAAGTGATTGGTGAAGTGACCAATGAAAGAACTCTTAACATCTCTGGTTTCCAGTTACCAGTTACCCGTAACCAGAAACCAGAAACCAGCATCACACTGAATATTGATGAGCTAAGAAACACCTGGTTCCACACTTCTTATCTTCTTGATCGCATTCAACGTACAAAAGGACACGCTGAGAAACGTAAAGAAGGAATTTTCAAACAACCATTGGAATACAAATTCCAACCGAAGTTTGATGGAAAGCTTTCTACTTATAAACTTGATCCAAAACGCAGAACATCAAGTGGAATCAAGGCAGCTATCATTCGTGAGAAAGGGGTGAATAGCGATCGTGAGATGGCGTATGCACTTTACATTGCCGGCTTTGATGTGAAAGATGTTCACATGACTGATCTGATGACTGGTCGTGAGAATCTGAGCGAAGTGAACCTGATTGTGTTTGTAGGTGGTTTCTCCAACTCGGATGTATTGGGTTCAGCCAAAGGATGGGCTGGTGCGTTCTTATACAATCCCAAAGCAAAAGCCGCATTGGATAATTTCTACAAACGCGAGGACACATTAAGTCTGGGTGTTTGCAACGGTTGCCAGTTGATGATGGAGATGGGATTGCTCTATCCGGAATGGAAGGAAAAAATGCATCATAATGGCTCCGGTAAATTTGAGTGTACATTCATTAATGTAACTATTCCTAAAAACAATTCAGTGATGCTGAAGAGTTACGAAGGTGCTCAGTTAGGAGTTTGGCTGGCACATGGTGAAGGTAAATTCAAATTACCTGCTGACTCGTCCAAATATATTGTTGCTGGAAATTATACTTATGGAGAATATCCTGGCAATCCAAACGATTCTGATTTTGGGGTGGCTGCACTGAGTTCACGTGACGGAAGACATTTGGCAATCATGCCTCACATTGAGCGTTCATTGTTTCCATGGAACTGGCCTCATTATCCTACCAATCGCAAAGCGGATGAAGTAGGTCCATGGTTTGAAGCATTTGCGAATGCTTTTGAATGGGTGAACGAGAAAGTGAAGAAGTAAACTTTCCGCCACAGATTACACAAATACACACCGATGAATTCATCGGTGATCATCAGTGCCATCTGTGGCCACTTCTGCTAATCCAATCTTTTAGACTATCTTTGCAGTCACAATCCTCACTATCGGCCTCCGATCAGAGGCATTTTATCAGAATAATCTATTAATACGACCAATTTTACATGTCTTTTGAACAATTAGAACTTATTGAGCCTTTGCTTAAATCATTAAAAGCAGAAGGTTATACTTCCCCTACGCCTATTCAACAACAAGCCATTCCGATCATTTTGCAACGCAAGGATCTGTTGGGTTGCGCCCAAACCGGAACAGGAAAAACAGCAGCATTTGCTCTACCTACACTTCAACTGTTACACCAGGATGAATTGTTCAAGAAAGGCGCTCCTGGAATTAAATCATTGATATTAACTCCTACGCGGGAGCTGGCCATTCAAATTGGTGAAAGTTTTGCTGCTTACGGAAAGCTATTAAGATTGCGTCACACCGTGATCTTTGGCGGTGTGTCACAAAAATCACAAACCGATGCATTGCGTGCTGGCGTGGATATCCTGATTGCAACACCGGGTCGCTTACTTGACCTGATGGATCAGCGTTATGTGAATCTGCAACACATTAAAATATTTATCCTGGATGAAGCCGATCGTATGTTGGACATGGGTTTCATTCATGATGTGAAAAAAGTAATCGCGCGTCTTCCCGAAAAAAGACAGACGCTGTTTTTCTCCGCGACTATGCCGAAAGAGATTCAATCTTTGGCTAACAGCATTTTGACTAATCCGTTAAAAGTTGAAGTGACTCCTCCATCTTCTACTGCAGATACCATCAAACAAGAGCTGTACTTTGTTGAAAAAGGAGATAAGAAAAAATTACTTGTTGATCTGTTGAAAGACAAATCAATCGTATCAGCATTGATCTTCACACGTACCAAGCACGGTGCAGATAAAGTAGTTAAAGATTTAGCAAAAGCTCACGTTCCTGCATTAGCAATTCATGGCAATAAGTCACAGAATGCCCGACAAAATGCATTGAACAGCTTCAAAGCAGGTAAAACCCGCGTATTAGTAGCTACTGATATTGCTGCTCGTGGTATTGATGTAGATAGCTTATCTCATGTAATCAACTACGAATTGCCGAACGTTCCTGAGACGTACGTACACCGCATAGGTCGTACAGGAAGAGCTGGTCTAAGTGGAATTGCTATCTCCTTCTGTGATTCAGAAGAAAAAGAATATTTACGTGACATTCAGAAACTGATTGGAAAATCAATTCCGGTAATTGAGGATCATGCTTATCCAATGAGCAATACCAGCCTGGATATAAAACCATCGAACAACAACAATGCTCCGAAGAAACAATTCCACAGGGGCGGTGGTAATAACAACAACGGCTCTTCCTCTCAGGCTAAACCTGACAGAAACAAGAAGAGATGGTTTAGCAAGAAAGCAGCACGATAAATTTGATTTCGTTAAAAGTCAAACTTCATTCACTTTGTCAGGCTTACGTTGAGCAGCGTATTGATACTGCTCAAAAAGCAATTGCCGCTTCACAAGCTTCAGCAAATGAAGAATCGAAAAGCAGCGCAGGCGATAAATACGAGACGGGCAGAGCAATGGCTCAGTTGGAGATTGAAAAGAACTCCGTTCAGTTGGCGGAAGCCCAAAAGTTGAAAGTCGCTCTTTCTCAAATCAAACTGGATCAACCCACAGACACCGTTCAATCGGGAAGTTTAGTGATTACGAATCAGGGTAATTTTTACATTATGATCAGCGCGGGACAATTTACAATAGACAGCATCAGTTATTTCTGTATCTCACCTGCCTCTCCTATCGGATCAAAACTAATAAGCCTTAAGGCAAAAGAGCAATTCTCCTTTAACAACAAAACGTATCAAATCGAAAAAGTCTACTAAATAAAAAAAGCCAGAAAGAATTAAACTCTCTGGCTTTCTCTCATTTCTATGAGTTTATTTTTCCCATTTCCAGTCGCCTGCAATGATCAATGGCTCCTTCAGATTGTTGTCAATCATGAATTGTTTGGTGGTTTCGCTGTCCATCTTTGTGGCCGGTAGCTTATCCGCATTAGCCAAACCATATAGGATCATGGTTCCAAAACGTGCGGTATTTATCATGTGTTGCTCGTTCACCAATTTGAAATCATCACAATCAGAATGGTAACATCCATAGATCGAACGATCAAGATTGCTATCCACGCCAAGAATAGGAACACCTTCCAGCATAAATGGCTGATGATCGCTATGCAATCCAAGGCCTTTAGAAATTGAGTTTTTGTAAACAGTATCCACTTTCTGAATGTCTGCTCCCAGTTTTGAGAAAAACGTAGAGTCATCCAGTTTACCACCTGCATTGATACCCACAGGGTTTCCGCTCATATCCAGGTTCATCATGTATTTAATATTCTCAATAGAACCTGCTTTCACTTCTTCATCTACCATATAGCGCGATCCAAGCAACCCTTGTTCTTCACCCATGAACATCACAAACTGAACGGTACGCTTAGGTTTTAAATTATTCGCTTTGAATGCTCTTGCGATGTCCAGCACAGAGAAAGATCCGATTCCATTATCAATTGCACCAGTTGCCAGATCCCATGAATCCAAATGACCACCGATAATGATACGCTCTTCAGGAATTTCACTTCCTTTGATAGTAGCAACTACATCCCTGGCTTTGATCATACCACTCACATTTGTCATTGCAATGTGAGCTTCTACTTTCTTTTTCGTTGCTAATTTTTCTTTCAGTGCTGTACCGTTTTCCTTGCTGATACAAATGGCAGGAATAGGAATTAATTCACCAGTAACAGAGGCGGTACCTGTTAATAAAACTCCTCCAGGAACCTGGTTAAAAATAATAACACCTATTGCTCCGTGCTGAATCGCATAAGCCGTCTTTTCACTTCTATGTAGATTATGTGTTCCTTCAGGACTTCCTTCCAGGATACCGATGTACATGAAAGCGATTTTCCCTTTCACATCCTTACCTGTATAATCGGCTTCCAGACCGTTACCCACATCTACTATTTCACCGGTTACATCTGCCGCTACAGGCGCATGTCCAAGAGTAACTGCCTTTACTGAATCACCATCAATAGCTACTGCAATTTTCCCACGTGACCAAGCTTCTACTTCAAATTCTACATACTTCACATCATCAAAACCATATTCTTTGAATTTGTTGTAAGTGTATTCTTCTGCTTTTGCTCCATTTTCTGAACCGGTCAAACGGTGACCAATAGTAGAAGTAGCCTCTCCCAACGTTGCATAAGCTTTGGAATTAGTTAATACTTCCTGGTTAATGCGTTGAAAGGTTTCCAATTGCGTTTCCTGCTTTTTACAAGCTGTAATGCCAACTGCGGCAGCAAGCGCGAGGGTTAGTTTTAAGTATCGTTTTTGCATAGGTTAAAAGGTTGACCGGAAAGATAATATTTCTTTTCAGAAGCCTTTGGGAAGAGTATATAAATGGTGTGAAAAAATAAGGAGGCCCGAGAGCCTCCTTTATTATGATATCCAAAATTTTCTGGCCTGACTATTTTTCACTTGTTGCCAGAGGGTCAAATTCCCAAAGGTCATCAAAACGCAAAGACGAACCGTTTTTGCCGGTTGCAATGTAGCCCTTGGTACCCACTGCAAAGCTAACAGCTGCATCACGAACGGTACCTTCAAAGTCAGATTTCTCCGTCCATAAATCCGTAGATGTATCATATTCCCAAACGCTTCCCGTAATTGTGCTATAGGTACCGCCCCATAAATAGGCATGTCCACCGATTACAAAGGTAGAAGCTGCTTCACGTTGAATCGCATACGTGTAATCAGAGTCATCGGCATCGTCCAGTGGTTTCAATTCTGTCCATGAATCATCCGTAGCATTATAACTCCAGAAGTCGGTGGGATACGTTCCATTGTTTGAGCCACCACCCACATATCCCATATCACTTATCTCAAAACCAAACGCATTACTTCTTTTTGATCCACCTATACTGGTTTTTCTAGTCCAGACATTGCTGTTCGGATCGTATTCCCACCAATCCTTTAGATCATTGGCACCACCTGTTGGAGCAACAAATCCATAACCAGAACCAACATATCCTTTATTGTTAAGTGAAAGTGCTACTGCCCCATACCGATACCGCGATTCCTCAGAAAACTCGCCCAGGAAATCAGCAACCTGTTTCCAACTGTCATTCGTTGGGTCATATTCCCAAAAATCATTCAAACGGTTTGTTCCATCAAATCCGGTACCGACATAACCTTTATCGTTAGCAGAAAATGCTACCGCACTGTTCCTGGCTGTGCCTGGTAAGTCTGCCTTCCGATACCAGGTATTTCTTGTTGCATCGTATTCCCAAAAATCTTTTAATCGGTACGTGCCATCAAAGCCAGTGCCGACAAAAGTCCGGTCTCCAATTTGAAATGAAACTGCACCACTACGTTTAACTCCTTCAAAGTCAGATTTCCGAATCCAATCTCCAACAAGATCTGCTGTCTCTGTTGAATCTGAACAGGCATTAAACAGGAATAGCAGGGAAACAAAAAGTATAGAAATACGGATCAATAATTTATTAAGTATCATTTTCATTGTGAGTTTTGATAGCGTGAATAGTACACCTGAAGTTTAATTTTAAAGTCGGGATTATTATCTCCTCCTATTCTTAACCTCGTAACTGTTCCCTGTAAATCGGCAAGGTTAAGTCCTATAAGTAATTGCTTCGGATACGAATCACTTCCTTTAATCAAATTGGAAATATAGGTGGTTAGTAAAAATGAATATTGGGAGAATTGCCCGAACTCCTTATCCGTGTTTAAAGCAGCAGAGTTTGGTTTTGTTAGTGTTATCGCATCGGCAACAAAATTTGTGGGTATGTTTAAGTCATAGGTATAATAAAGACAGATCTCAGAGGGCAAATTGTACACTTGAGGATACTCTCTTACAGCACTATCACCAATGAGGCGCGAAGAATGGTCACGTTCTTATTCAATTCATTAAGCAAATGGAGATAGGGAAACTCTGCTTTGGTAATCACACCTGATCCGCCTTGAATAAAGGTCTCCTGATTGGTAAGAGCACTTGCCATGGATTGTCCTCTCTGCAGCGAAGACAATGTGGTGGATGAAAAATCTGATTCAAATTGATTGTATTGAATGCCACTTTGAAAAAGAGGAAGATCAAAACTTGCGTTTACCGTGTACTCGGAATTGCTCGAAATATGATAGTAAACACGCACTTTTGCTTTCGCACCATCGAATCCGATAACTGCAGCATCTTTATTAGAACTTATTTTTAATCCTTTGAATTCAGACAAGAAACCAGTAACACTAGCAATCTGCTGATCATTCACTTTAGCCAATTCAAACCAATGCACTCCCAGATCATCATTTAACCTGATGGAAACTGAATTGGTACTATGGGGACGAGGGCTATAATTAAAATGCGCCAGGTCCTTTCCAAAAAATGCCGTCTTACTTGTATTGTATATTCCTCCTTTAAAAAAAAAATAGGAATACGGTATCCTTGAAAATATTCTTATCTATTGTACTGCCGGCCAGATCCTGACTCAGTTGCTGAATAATTAATTCCTGAATAACTGTAGTGTCACCATAATAGTATTGATTAGGTGTAAGCAGGAGCGCTACTGAATCGAATACAGCGTTCTTATCGATTAACCAATATGCCGGATTGGGAGCGATTTGAAAGTAAGAAGAGGAAGATATCTTACCTAATACGGGATCCGTGTAACTTCCTACAAGAATTTTGCTGGTTCCTGAACTACTCACCGAATCAAGGAGAACGGTTGAAGTTCTTACAGTGAATGTATCAATCATCACCGTCTGAATCTTGTTGTCCAGTTCAGAAAATCCGATAGTAGATTCGCTTTCAGTACAACCAAACAAACAACTAATGATGATTAAAGAAATAAATACTCCGCTGTTCCTTTTCATTTGCACTTCCCTGCTGACGTAAATCAGCATAAAAGTGAATTTCTCAAGTCACAACCTCAAAAGTATTCTACCAACTATTTCCTTTTTGCAACGAAGGAGAATGATTCATCGATGTAAAAAAATCAATGTGCTCCATTTTCAGATATGCTTGAATGTTTTCGAGGGGTTGCTGATCTGACATGATGCGCTTCCATTTTTTGCGTTGTCGCTCATTCATGGTTTCAATCAATTGTGCATTTCGGTTATCCCAGTATTGTGAGAACACCGAACGAAAAGCAATACGATCATCCCTCATGGACCGAAAAGCCACAATCAGGTTATTATAAAATTCGAAATTGATCTCGCACATTCTGCGATATTGAGAATTGTCCAGCCGTAATTCCTTTTTCCAGAATGTTGGATCATAAGTAACTACCTCCTTCTCATTAGTTACACTTTGAGCCCGCAAAAACGAACTGGCCATTAAAATCAGACATACAATCACACTCTTCATATCAACTCTTCTTTATCCTGCTTTTCTAACGTGATTTCAACTACTATATTTTAATTCTTTGATTTCTTATCCCGAAGATTAAAAACATCTTTTAACCTGTAAAAGTGAGTCACGACTACGTGAATTAAAATTAAATCCAACCAAATACTCACATAAATCTACTAATGAAGTTTTAATCCAGACAACGCTGGTTTAAACCACTCGCAAATTTAAATATTTATCCAGATTTGTAAGGTTCTTTTTCTGACAGACGGCACATCAGACAGTTCTTAAGCAGAATTCCTTGCCGCGTTGATGATTCCAAACATGCAACGAATAATTAACTTACGGTATCGTGCTTCATGTGGCTTATTTTCCTCACTCATAGTTCTTAAATTCATCAAAGCAAATTGTTGTATCGCAATCAATGGCAATACAATACGTTCTCTTATTCGCACCGAATCACGAATGGTTGGATTATTTTCCATTAAGCCATTCAGGCCAGAAACATCCAGCACACGTTTGCATGAAAGTTCGTACTCCGCATGCATCTTCTTCCAGAACTCTCCAAACTCCGGATCCTCTCCCAGGTAAGCAGTCGGCTTATAGTACGTTTTGCTCAACGACATCATACTATTACCGACCAGTGTACGGAAGAAAAGTGATTCCTGATACAGTTTCTTTAACTCTTCACCTTTGCCTTTTTTATTCAATTCGGTAATTGCACTTCCCACTCCATAAAAACCTGGTATGTTTTGCTTCATCATTGCCCAGGAGCCTACAAATGGAATAGCCCGTAAATCTTCAAACTTCAATCCACCGTCACCACTTCTCTTCACTGGCCGAGAACCAATATTCGTATCACCAAAAAACGAAAGTGGCGTAACTCGTTCAAGATAGGGTACAAACTTCGGATGCAATTTCAATCCGAGATAAGCCTTATATCCCTCTTCAGCTAATTCATCCAGAAGTGCTTTTTGTTTTTCACTAAGTTCGCTTTCTTCATTTTGAAATACTGAACCAGCCAAACCAGCCGAAAGCAATTGTTCTAAGTTGTATTGACTGGAAGCCAGCTTTCCAAAATTTGAACTAATAGTTTGACCTTGAATGGTGATTTGCACCTGATCTTTTTCAATGGTATCACCTAATGAAGCATAGAAATCATGCGTATTTCCACCACCGCGTGCCGGAGGCCCTCCCCGACCGTCAAAGAAGATTACTTTAATCTCACTTTCTCTTGAAAGTTCAGTAAGCTGTTCTTTAGCTCGAAAAATAGACCAGTTCGCACGAAGATATCCTCCATCTTTTGTTCCATCAGAAAAACCAAGCATAATCGTTTGCCTGTCTCCACGTTTTCGCAAATGCTCCCGATAGACAGGAATAGCATACAACTCTTTCATAATAGTTGACGCACTTGCCAGGTCATCAATGGTTTCAAACAAAGGCACCACATCAAGTGATAACCCCTCTTCTTTTCCGATTAGCAAACGCAACAGCATAAATACTTCTATGATATGTAATGCGCTTTGACAGTTACTAATCACATAACGATGACACGCGGCTTCTCCATTCTCATCATGTATCGTAGATATAGCGAGGATGGTTTTAATCGTCTCTTCAGCCAGCGGATCTGTCAGTGAAAGGAAGACCGGATTTATCCTTACCTCAAGCAGTTTTTTAATTTGGTCTGGCCCGGGTAGTGCTTTTAATTTGGCCCACGAAATAGATTTCTTTTGTTCATCCAACTGATTAAGGATAAACTCCCACACTGCATCATGCTTTCTGCTGTCCTGGCGAATGTCCAGACTCGCAAAATGAAACCCAAACAATTTTACTTTCAGGATAAACGCATCCAACAAGTCAAGAAAAAGTCCGTCATGCTCCTTGATCAAAGTAGTGCGAACTTCCATTAAATCATTGAGTAAAATATCGGGCGAAGCATAGCCTGCTTCTCTCTCGTATGCCATCCGGTAAATCGCGCGTTCGATTCCCGTTATTTTTTCATCCACTCCGCGAAAGGTCAGTCTTCGTCTGAGTAGCCGCAGCTCACGATAATAACATTTCAGAATGGATTCTTTTAATTTGGCTGCGACCTGCAACGTGGTTTGGTGCGTGACGAATGGATTACCATCACGATCACCACCAGGCCAGAAACCAATTACAAAAAGCTTGTCATTCTTCCACTCACTTACGGTGATGTTTAATCCTTCACATAAAGATTGAACAATCCCTGGCATCGAAAAGTAAAAGACATTCTCCAGAAACCAACACAAACTTACTGCCTCATCAAAAGGGGTTGGCTTAGTGGCATTGATGAATCCGGTTTTACCCATTTGCTGAAGGAGCAAATTGATTTTGGTCAGGTCATTCTCGCGTATACTTCTCTCCAAATCAGTAAGGATGCCCAGCACATGTCCTGGATAAAATTGAGTAGGATGTGCCGTCAGCACAATTCTTAAACTAAACTCATTTAACCGTGCCCTAAGCTGCTCTTCTTTCCGCTCAAATTTTGCCTGCATCAGCAATGCAGAAACGCTTCCTTTTCCTTTCAGGTCATTGATCTGTTCAAAAGAAGAGTCCTCAACAGAGTCAAATAATGCTACTTGTCGCTCAACATACTGGATAAAATTAAAGAGCAGGTCGAGTTGACCATTACCATCAGCCTGTGGAGCAAAGTCATGAAAAAAACGATAGATAATACTTTTGGCCGATTCTCCTTCTTCGAAACCCCGCTCACAATATTGCTGTAAAAGGGGAAGTAATGTGCCCGTACGTGAAGTATTCTGAAAAGGCAGATTAAGAAACAGGCTATTATATATGTGATAGCGCGAGCCAACCGATTGTTCGTATTTGGTGATCATATTTTAAAAAAGAAATCTGTGGCTGAAAATAGTGTATTACACCCATTTTGTTCAACACAAGGCGATAAAATACGCAGACCGTTCATCGTCTGCGAAAGAGTTATTGCGCTTACAAAAGAATTCTACTATCTTTTCTTTACGAAATCTGCTGGCTATGAATAAATTATACCTTCTACTTTTTCTAATTATGTTCTGCTCCTGCCTGGGCTATAAAGAACTTCCAGTTGAATATGATTATAGCTATCACGGAAATTTTAAGAAGTATCGCACTTATGATTTAATGAAACCGATTGGTTTTTTAGATAGCACAATGTCTAATGAAACAATCGAGAAGTCCATTCTTTCACGAATGAAATTCCTGGGCTATAAGCAATCTGATCATCGCCCTCATTTAATTGTTGCTTATAAAATGTTCCCCGATAGCCTGAATTTTAGCGGTTATAATCAACCCGAAATTGAAGATTGGATGAAAAACAGGAGTAATGATCTGAATTACGATAAGCAGAAATTCAGCATGAGCAAAGGAACATTGTTAATTCAATTCTTTGACAGACGTCAGAACAGATCTATTTGGCAGGGCTATGCTACTATGAATTACGGTTCAATCGATTTCAATAACGACCGGCATGTCAGGAATGCCGTCATCTCCATCCTTGACAAATACCGCTTCTGGGCGGAAGGCTTTGTCGATGGCAATGTAGTAACTACCGAAAGCGAGTTGGAATAGCCTTTTTTATTCGAAAAATGATCCGGCCACGGGTTTAGCTTTTCAAAAATAATTCTACCTTTGCGAACCCTTTTTTAAGGGGTTGAGCTTGTCCGATGGTGTAACTGGCAACACGCTTGATTTTGATTCAAGAAAGTCCAGGTTCGAGCCCTGGTCGGACAACAAGTACAAGTCCCTCCCATCCTGATAGCTATCAGGATGGGAAGGGATTTTTAGTTATAAAAGTCATGGCGGTAAGAATCTTTTCAGGACGTGCGACAACTTATCTGGCTGAGAAAATTGCTCATGCTTATGGTGAGCCGCTGGGAACTGTTCAGTACCAGCAGTTTAGTGATGGAGAGATGTCACCCTTCCTCACAGAATCAGTACGTGGTCATGATGTATTTTTGATCCAATCTACTTTTGCGCCCGCTGAAAATCTATTAGAGCTCATGCTCATGATCGATGCTGCACGGAGAGCCAGCGCACAAAATGTCAATGTGATCATTCCTTATGTTGGATATGCACGT